>Ga0080064_1000591_pt1 | contig 91926 bp, 83 predicted proteins | sample Subgrocontami54m_FD_69260 | JGI IMG/M metagenome (GOLD analysis project Ga0080064, IMG submission 69260) | Subsurface groundwater microbial communities from S. Glens Falls, New York, USA - GMW46 contaminated, 5.4 m (SPADES assembly) (version 2) ... | reverse complement strand
CCCCCGCGCGAAGCCCGAGCGCGGCGCCGACCTCGCCGTGGCCAAGACGGGCGAACAGGCCTACCCGGTGATCTCGCTGTGCGGGCGGGACCTGCTGCCGCACCTGACCGATTACCTCGCCCGCGGCGGCCGCAAGGTCGACGCCTGGTACGCCTCGCTCAAGGTGGCCGAGGTCGCTTTCGACGACGAGGCCGAGGCCTTCTCCAACATCAACACGCCCGACGAGCTGCGGGCCTTCGACGCGCCCGCATGAGCACGCTCGCGGACATCGTCGGCTGCATGGCCGACTACGATCCCGACGCGCTGCCGGTGGCGCGGGCGAACGAAGTGATCCGCTCCTTCGTCACGCCGGTCGAGGGCACCGAGACCCTCCCTGTCCGCGCGGCGCTCGGCCGCGTGCTCGCCGAGGACATCGTGTCGCCGATCGACGTGCCCTCGCACGACAACTCGGCGATGGACGGCTACGCCGTGCGCTCGGGCGATCTGTCGCCGGATGCGCCGGTGACGCTCGCCGAGATCGGCGTCGCGCTCGCGGGCAGGGAATTCCGCGGCGAGGTCGGCCCCGGCCAGTGCGTGCGCGTCATGACCGGCGCGGTGATGCCGGCGAATACCGATACGGTCGTCATCCAGGAAGTCGTCAAGACGGACCACGGGCGAATCACGATCCCGTCGGGGCAGCAGCGGGGCCAGAACCGGCGCCTCGCGGGCGAGGACCTGCACAAGGGAAAACCCGCCCTGGGCTCCGGTGCGTTGATCCGCCCCGCGGAGCTGGGACTGCTCGCTTCGCTGGGCATGCGGGAGGTCAAGGTCAAGCGACGCCTGCGCGTCGCGTTCTTCTCCACCGGCGACGAACTCCGCTCGGTCGGAGAACCGCTCGGCGCGGGCGAGGTGTACGACAGCAACCGCTACACGCTCTACGGCATGCTCGCGCGCCTGGGCTGCGAGGTCCTCGACATGGGCGTGGTGCGCGACGACCCGGCACTGCTCGAGGCCGCCTTCAGGAAAGCGGCGGCGAGCGCGGACGCGGTAGTCACCTCGGGCGGCGTGTCGGTGGGCGAAGCGGACTACACCAAGCAGATGATGGCGAAGCTCGGCGAGGTGGTGTTCTGGAAGATCGCCATGCGCCCGGGCCGCCCGATGGCGATCGGGCGCATCGAGTCGGAGGGAAAATCGGCCTTCCTGTTCGGCCTGCCGGGCAATCCCGTCGCGGTGATGGTCACCTTCTATCACTTCGTGCGCGGTGCGCTGCTCTACATGATGGGCCGCAAGGACACCGACCTGCCGCTCCTGCGCGTGAAGTCCCAGGCCGCGCTGCGCAAGAAGCCCGGCCGGACCGAATTCCAGCGCGGCATCCTCGAGCGCCGCGACGGCGAATGGACGGTGCGCCTGACCGGCGCGCAGGGCTCGGGCATCCTGCGCTCCATGTCCGAGGCCAACTGCTTCGTCGTGCTCCACCACGATCAGGGCGGCGTCGCGCCAGGCGAACCGGTCGACGTGATGCTGATGGACGGCTTGGTCTAGGAGGACACCGGCCGCGCGTGACGGCGCGCATTCGGATCCGTCACATTCGTGCGCTATCATCGGTGAAGAGCACAGGCGCGTCCATGGACATCCGATCGCTCATCCGCGAGATCCCCGACTATCCCAGCCCGGGCATTACTTACTACGACGTCACTTCGCTGCTGAAGGACGGGCCCGGCTTCCGCGCCCTGATCGACGCACTGGCGGCACGCTACGCTTCGCGCGATATCCGCAAGTTCGCCTGCATGGAGTGGCGCGGCTTCGTCATCGGGGCGGCACTCGCAAATGCCCTCGGCGCGGGCTTTGTGCCTATCCGCAGGCCCGGCAAGCTTCCGGGCCAGACCATCAGCCGCGAGCACGAATTCGGCCATTCCTCCGAGCCCATCGAGATGGGCACGGACTCCATCGCACCCGGGGAGAGAGTGGTCCTGGTCGACGACATGCTCGCCACCGGCGCAGTGGCCGAGGCCGCGGTGACGCTCATCAAGGAACTCGGCGGCCAGGTGGCGGAGTGCTGTTTCGTCCACGAGCTCACCTCGCTCGGGGGCCGCAAGCGGCTGGAGAAGCTGGGACTGAGCGTGTTCACGCTCTGGGCGGACTGACAACGGCTACTGCGCGCCCTCCGCGCGCAGGCGCTCGAGGAACGGCTCGAGCATCACTATGGCGCGCTCGTGGGTCCCGCGCATGATCTCGCGCCCCTTCTGGCGCGCGATCACCTCGAACGTGACGCGCTTGCCGCGCACCTCCTTCACCAGCGCCTCGCACTCGACGCTCACGCCGATCGCCGCGGCACCGACGTGCTCGATCGACACGCGCGTTCCGACCGAGGCCTCGCCGGGCTCGAAATGCGGGATCAGGGCCGTGTGAGAGGCCATCTCGAGAAAGCCGATCAGGTGGGGCGTGGACACGACCTTCACGCCGATGTTGCCGATCGCCTCGGCGGTGTGCTTGTATTCGGGAACGACGGCGTAGCGGCCGACATACCCGAGTGCGATGGGTTTCATGGGTGCTCCATCCTCAGTGAGAAGGTTGGACTGAGCGCAGCGAACTCAAACGCTTCCACGGGCTTATCGTTGGGCTTCGGCCTTGGGCCTCAGCCCAACCTACGTTACTACCGTAGATTGACATTTCCCCGTCGGTAGCGGCGCAAGGAAAAATAGACCCGAATCGATCGTGGCTGACGGAATTCCCCTTAGTGCTCCTCATGCGTCACGCCGTCAGTGAGTTCTACTTCTGTCGATCCGACCTCCCCAGCACCGCCTTTGGCGCTTTCCGTCGCGGAGTCCACCAAATTTCGAGGGAGATTCTTTGTCGGCTTCACGCCGAGTTCCTTGACTCTTTCGGCCTGCCGGATAAGGTTTCCGCGTCCCGTCGCAAGCTTCCCCCGCGCGTCATCGTAGCTCCGCTGCGTGGCCGCCAATTTTCGGCCAATCTCTTCGAGGTCCTCCACGAAGCCGACAAATTTGTCATACAGGCTAGCGCATTGTCGTGCGATCTCCTGAGCGTTTCGGCTTTGATGCTCTTGACGCCAGATATTCGCAATCGTTCGCAGCATGGCCAGAAGCGTACTTGGGCTAACGATAACAACGTTGAGTTTGAATGCGTCCAGAAATACGTCTCTATCCGCCTGGACGGCAAGCATGAAAGCCGGTTCGACCGGCACGAACATCAGCACAAAATCCAGTGAATGTAGTTCGTAGAGGGTCTGGTAGCTTTTTCCTGAGAGTTCATTGACATGCGCGCGGACGGAAGCAAGATGCTGCTTCAGCGCAGATTCTCGGTCGCTTCCGTCTTCGGTGCTGCAATACCGCTCGTAGGCGGTTAGAGAAACTTTGGAATCTATGACGACGTTTTTCCTCTCCGGAAGATTGACGACGACATCAGGCTGCGATCTCATGCCTTCGGCATCGGCGAAGCTACCTTGAACGATGTACTCCTCACCCTTTCGCAGCCCGGAGCTTTCCAACACTCTTTCAAGAACGATTTCGCCCCAAGACCCTTGCGTCTTGGTGTCACCCTTTAGGGCTCGCGTCAGATTGACGGCGTCCTCCCCTATCCTTGTGTTCAGCTCTGCGAGTCTTGTGATCTCGGTTTGAAGCGTCAATCGTTCCCTGGACTCCTTGTCGTATACCTCCTCCACTTTCGTCTGGAAATCCTTGATTCTTTCGCGAAGGGGATTTAGGAGGGCGTCCAGATTTTCCTTGTTTTGCACAGTGAAGCGCTGCGACTTATCTTCGAGTATTTCGTTGGCAAGGTTCTTGAATTGCGTCGTCAGCTCTTCTCTCGCACCGCTCAGAAGTGCGAGTTTTTCGGTGCCTTGCTCGCGCTCCGCCTGCAGCGTCGTCGTCAGCTCGGCTACTCTAATCGTCAATTCGTCGCGGTCACGCCGAATCTGATTGCGCTCCTGCTCAGTTGCAATGATCCGATTCTGTAGCTCGGTGAGCTGCGCCATCAGTCCTTCGACTGCCTGTTTTTTTTCCGCAAGCTGGTTCGATAACAGCCCTGTTTCGCGACGTAGTTCGTTAATCCGCCCTTCGCGTTCCGCAACTTGCTCGTCCAACTGTGGGACTCTTGATGCGCGCTCCGCGAGCGTCGCGCGGTCCATGCCTATTCGATCGAGCTCATCCCGCAGCGCTTGAGCTTGCACCTCCGCGTGATTTAACTTTTGTTTCAGGGCGTCTAATTCGGATTGACTAGCTTGAAGTCGCTCTTTGATTGCCGTCAGCTCAATTGCGGAATCCTGCCTGCCACGTTCTTCTGCCGCCTCCAGCCTTACGTGGAGAATCAGCCAAATCGCCAGCCCGCCAAGCAAGGCGCCTACAACTAGATAAACGAGCCCGGTGATGTTCAGATCCATGTCAGTGGCATTCTGTGCCGGCTACTGCGGATGAATTGTGGCAATATTGAAGTATAGCGCGAGGGTACCGGTACATCCCCTCAGCTCGCTACCCGGGCCGGTTGCGCATGAAATCCGCGGTCTGGAAGAACGCCTGCCCGAGCCGCTCGCGCAGCTTCTCCTCGACCCCCACCTCTTCCATCGCGCGGGTCATGCAGGCCACCCACTGATCGCGCTCGGACTCGCCGATCGAAAACGGCAGGTGGCGCGCGCGCAGCATCGGCTGCCCGATCTTCTGCGCATAGAGCGGCGGCCCGCCGAGCCAGCCCGAGAGGAAGAGGAACAGCTTCTCGCGCGCCCGCGCGAGCTCGGGCTGGTGCAGGCCGCGGATGGCCAGGTATTCGGGCTCGGCGTCCATCAGGTCGTAGAAGCGCTCGACCAGCTCGCGCACCCTGGCCTCGCCGCCGAGCAGTTCGTAGGGTGTCTGCTGCGCCATCTTTACTGGAACTGCGTTGAAAAGCCGCGCAGTGTACCGCGGCCGGAGGGACATCGTCATTTCCCTCATCCCCGGCCCTTCTCCCGGAGGGAGAAGGGTGACGCTCCCTCGTCTTCTCCCTCTCCCTTTGGGAGAGGGCCGGGGTGAGGGGAGATCCTGAAAAGAGTTCCAGTCCGCTGCGGTATCATTCGCGCACAAGGGGAGAAACAATGTCGACGGATCGACCCTGGCTGCGTTTCTACGGCGACGTGCCGGCGACGCTGGCCTATCCCGAAGTCACGCTCTACGAGGCGCTCGCCGCGACCGCGCGCCGCATCCCGGAGGCGATCGCCTGGGATTTCCTCGACACCACCTCGAGCTACCGCGAACTCGTCGCCTCGATCGACCGCTGCGCGGACGCGCTCGCCTCACTCGGCCTGAAGTCGGGCGATCGCATCCTGATTTCGATGCCGACCTCCCCCGCGGGGGTCATCGCCTTCTACGCCGCCAACAAGCTCGGCGCGGTCGCGGCCATGATCCATCCGCTCTCCACGGCCCCGGAAATCGCCCGCTACCTGGGCCTGAGCGGGGCGCGCATCGCGCTCACGCTGGATGCCTTCTACGAGCGCTTCGCCGCCGCGCGCAAAGATGCCCCTCTGGAACGGCTCATCCTGGCGCGCATCCCCGACTATCTTTCCGGCGTGAAGAAGTTCGGCTTCTGGCTCACCAAGGGCCGCAAGATCCCGAAAGTCCCCGCCGATCCGGCGCTCGCGTGGTGGTCGGACATCATGTCGCGAGCGCATCCGGTCGCGCCGCTCGGCACGGCGGGCACCCACGATCCGGCGGCGATCCTTTTTTCCGGCGGCACCACCGGGACGCCCAAGGCCATCCTGCTCTCGAACCGCAACCTGATCGCCGAAGGCATGCAGGCCGCGACCTGGGCCAGCATGCGCGAAGGCGATTCGATGCTCGCGATCCTGCCCATCTTTCACGGCTTCGGGCTCGGCGTGTGCATCAACGCCATGTTCATGGGCGGTGGCAAGTCGATCCTGGTCCCGATGTTCAGCGCCGAGGTGGTGGCGAAGCTGCTGCGAAAAAAGCAGCCGAACCTGCTGGTGGGCGTGCCGACCCTGTTCGATGCGCTCTCGCGCGACGCCTCGCTCGCAACAGCCGACCTCTCCTGCCTGCGCGCGACGTTCTCCGGCGCGGACACCCTGCCCCGCCCCGTGAAGGAGCGCTTCGAGGCGCTCGTTGCCGCGCGCGGCGGGCGCGTGCGGCTGCTCGAGGGCTACGGTCTCACCGAGGCGGTGACCGCGATCATGGCGATGCCGGTCACCGAGTACCGCGAGGGCAGCATCGGCGTGCCCTTTCCCGACATGCTGGCCAAGATCTGCCGGCCGGATACCGTGGAGGAGCTCGCGCCGGGCGAAGAGGGGGAGATCTGCATCTCGGGGCCGGCCGTGATGCTCGGCTACCTCGGCGATCCCGAAGCCACCGCGAAGACGCTGCGGGTCCACGCCGACGGCCGCACGTGGCTACACACCGGCGACATCGGCCGCAGGGACGAGGACGGCTTCTTCTATTTCGTGCTGCGCCTGAAGCGCATGATCAAGTCCTCGGGATTCAACGTCTACCCCGGCCAGGTCGAGGAGGTGCTGTACCGCCACCCGATGGTGGCCGAGGCCTGCGTCATCGGCGTCCCCGATCCGGCGCAGGTGGAGCGCGTCAAGGCCTTCGTAGTGCCGAAGGACCCCGCAAAAGCGGGCGAGGAATTGGAGCGCGAGCTGATCGAGCACTGCCAGGCGCAGCTCATCAAGTGGTCGTGCCCGCGCGAAATCGAATTCCGCACCGCGTTGCCGCGCACCCTGATCGGCAAAGTGGATTTCAGAGCCCTGGCGAACGAGCAAGCAGCCAAGAAATGACGCCCTCCCCTCTTGTCATTCCGAGCGCAGCGAGGAATCTGCTTTTGAACCACCGCAAAAGCAGATTCCTCGGGCTCCGCCCTCGGAATGACATTTCACGAGAACACCATGCACGGCGGTGACCGCGTAGCAGCCGCACTCGAAGCCCACGGCGTGCGCTTCCTCTTCACGCTCTGCGGCGGCCACATCTCGCCTATCCTCTCCGCGTCCAAGGCGCGCGGCATCCGCGTCGTGGACGTGCGGCACGAAGCGACCGCAGTGTTCGCCGCCGACGCCGTCGCGCGCCTCACCGGCGTTCCCGGCGTCGCGGCCGTCACCGCCGGGCCCGGCGTCACCAACACCATCACCGCGCTCAAGAACGCGCAACTCGCGCAGTCGCCGCTCGTGATCCTCGGCGGCGCCGCGCCCACGGCCCTTCAAGGCCGGGGCGCGCTGCAGGACATCGACCAGCGGCCGCTCGTCGCGCCGCACGTGAAGCTCGTCAAGTCCGTGCGCCGGGTCTGCGACCTCGCGCCCGCCATCACCGAAGCCTTCGCCGTCGCGCGCGAAGGCGTTCCCGGTCCCGTGTTCGTCGAGTGCCCGGTGGACCTGCTGTACGAGGAGGCGACGATACGCGAGTGGTACGCGGGCGCGGCCGGCAAGGGCACTTCGCTCGCCGATCGTTTCCTCGGCTTCTACCTGCGCCGCCACGTCGAGAAGATGCTGACCGGCAGCCGCGACCCGATCACCTTGCAGCCTCGCACCGTCACCGCCGAAGCGCCCGCGCAGTCGAGCGTCGACGCGGTGGCGCGCGCGCTCGTCCGGGCCGAGCGCCCACTGCTCGTGATCGGCAGCCAGGCGCTCGCCGCAGGCGACGCGCCCGCCGTTGCCGAAGCCGTGGGGCGCCTCGGCATCCCGGCCTACCTGTCGGGCATGGCGCGCGGGCTGCTGGGCCGCGAGCATGCGCTGCAGATGCGCCACCAGCGGCGCCAGGCGCTGCGCGAATCCGACTGCGTCGTCTTGGCAGGGGTCCCTTGCGATTTCCGGCTCGACTACGGCCGCCACATCCGCCGCTCGAGCACCCTGATCGCGGCCAACCGCAGCGCGCGCGATGCGCGCATGAACCGCCGGCCCACCATCGCCGCCATCGGCGACGCGGGCCTGTTCCTGCAAATGCTTGCCGCCGCCTCGGCATCCGGCGCAACGCGCGCGGGCTGGATCGCGCAACTGCGCGCGCGCGACCAGGCGCGCGAAGCCGAGATCGATCAGCAGGCCGCGGCGACGGGCGAGCACGTCAACCCGATCGCGCTCTGCCGCGCGATCGACGCCGCCGCCGCCGACGATGCAGTGTTCGTGGCGGACGGCGGGGACTTCGTCGCGACCGCATCGTACGTCCTGCGCCCGCGCGGCCCGCTCTCCTGGCTCGACCCCGGCGTGTTCGGCACTCTGGGCGTCGGCGCCGGCTTCGCCCTCGGCGCGAAGCTCTGCCGCCCGCAATCGGAAGTGTGGATCGTGTACGGCGACGGCGCCTGCGGCTACGGCATGACCGAGTTCGACACCTTCGTGCGCCACGGCATCCCGGTCATCGCGGTGGTAGGCAACGACGCCGGCTGGACCCAGATTGCACGCGAGCAGGTGAAGCTGCTCCATGACGACGTCGCCACCGTGCTCGCACGCTCAGCCTACGACGACGTGGCCGCTGGGTTCGGCGCAGTCGGCCTGCGCGTGCATTCGATGGCCGGCGTGCCCGGGGTGCTCGCCGATGCGCGCGCCGCCCACGCGGCCGGCCGGCCGGTGCTGATCAACGCGTGGCTCGACCGCACCGAGTTCCGCGAGGGGTCGATCTCGATGTAGTTTCCTCCGGTATCCAGGATGAGCCCCTGACGGGCTCGCACGCGCGGCCCGTTCGCCTTACTCGGAATCGCTCAGGAAAGCAGAATTGTCCGCGCCGAGGGCGGGGGCTCCACCGGGTACCGAACCGCCATCCTCGCGGAGCGCGAATCCCAGACCGGAGGTCTTCACCTCGCCGAGGTCGAATACGGGCAGGGTGACCCGGCCCGGCGCTTCGAGGAGAAACTCGCCGAGCGTGCGCACGCGTGCCGCCGGGACTCCGACCGCGTTCAGCGCATCTTCCATGACAGCGGCATTGCGCGTCTTGAATGCCGCCCGGAACTTCTCCCTCAGGTAATCGAAATCGCGCGCGACGACGAAACCGCCGTTGGGAGCGTTGAACGCTTCAAGATCCAAGCCCCGGGCGTCTTCGCACAGGTCCTCCAGGCCGAGCGCCCGCGTGAATTCGCGGAACTGGGAAGGCGTGTTGGCTGCCGTGGCGAGCCATCCGTCGGCGCACTCATAGGTATCTGCCGTCGGACAGCCCGATCTTCGCGTTGCGCATCGTTTCTACGCCGGATAGCAGCGCATCTCCCCGACGATTTGAAGTGGTAACAGACTCGTTCAACCATCCCGGCCGCTAGCATGACGGCCTAGGAGTGTCGGGCTCGCGGCGGCTGCAGCCTGGAGAGGTGCGAGCGCGCTTGGCGCGCCAAGGGCGGCGCACCATCGCGGGCAGGCGTTGTCGGGCAAGCGCACAGTCCGACAGCGATCTCCTACTCTCGATTCAGAAATCTCCTACATCCTTTCGGCATCGCGTGGCGCAGTATGACCACATGGACGGCCCGACCGGCCGCCCGCGATCCGTTACGAGGAGAAAAGCCATGACGAAACCCTTTGTCCGCGCCGGCTTCGCGATCGCGCTGCTGTCGCTGGCGGCCTGCACCACGGCGCCCGTGTCCAAAGAACAGATGGCCGTCGCGCGCAAGGCCGTGGAACGCGCCGGCGGCACGCCGGAAGTCGCGCAATGGGCGCCAATCGAACTCGATCAGGCGCGCGCCAAGATTTCCCAGGCCGAACAGGCCATGAACAAAATGCACTACGCGACCGCGCGGCGCCTTGCCGACGAGGCCGAGGCGGATGCGCGGCTCGCGGAAGCGCATGCCCAGGCGATGAAGAACCAGCGGGCCGTCGCGGAGGTGCGCGAAGCCCTGAATTCGTTGCGCGAAGAACTCGCGCGCCACCCCGGTTGACTGCTTTGGAAAAGGAGTGATGACATGAATACGAAGAGCTTTTTCACGCCACTCGCTCTCGCCGGTGTCTCCGCCACGCTGATCGCGGGCTGCGCCACGACGGGCACGAACGAAAAACTCGAAGCCGCCCGTACAGAAGTGAATTCCGCCGCGGCCAATCCCGATATCGTCGCGAAAGCGCCGCTGGAAATCAAGACCGCGCGAGAGGCGCTGGACCGCGCCGACCGCGCACAGCGCGGGCACGAAGACCGCGAGGAAGTCGACCACTACGCCTACCTTGCGCAGGTGCGCGCACGCACGGCCCGGGACTACGCCGCGGCGCGCCGCGCGACCGATGAATTGACCGAAACGCAGCGCGAAGTCGATCGCCTGCGCCTCGCAGCTCGCACGCGCGAGGCGGAAGTCGCCCGCACGCAGGCAGCGCAATCCTCGCAAGCGGCGAGCATGGCGCGCGCCGAAGCCGCGGCGGCCAATCGGGACGCGGCCGCCGAGCGCCAGAAGGCGCTGCAGGCGAACCTGGAAGCCGCGAGTGCGCAGGAGCGCGTCCTCATTCTGCAGACGGTGCTCAACGAAATCGAAGCGCGCGAAACCGAGCGCGGGCTGATCGTGACCCTGGGCGACGTGCTGTTCGAGACGGGCCGCTTCGAACTGCAACCGGTGGCCGCCCCGCGACTGGACAAGCTGGCCGGGTTCCTGAACCGGTTCCAGGAGAAGAGGCTCATCATCGAGGGCTATACGGATTCCGTGGGCTCGGACCAGTTCAACATGGAGCTCTCCCGGCGCCGTGCCGAAGCCGTCAAGGCGGCGCTGGTAGCGCGCGGGGTCGATGCCTCACGCATGACCATCGGCGCCTATGGCAAGTCGTTTCCGGTTGCGAGCAATCAGACGGCGGACGGGCGTCAGTTGAACCGTCGCGTCGAAGTGGTCGTAAGCGACGAGAACGGCAACCTCAAGTCGCGCTTGAGCATGCGGTAATACGTTACAGCCGATATGGCACGGCATTGAGCCTTATCAGCGGCATTTTTCCGATAGGAGTAGCCATGAACGCCAAATTTGCGATTGCCTGCTTCGCGGCCACGGTGTTGCTGCTGCCGGTGGCTGGTCACAGCGCGGACGACAAGGATTCCGACCGTTCGTCCCCCAAGGCATTTGTCAAGGACTCGGTGATCACCGCCCGGATCAAGGCCAAGATGGCCAAGGACAGACAGGTCAGTGCAATGCGCATTCATGTCGATACCGACAACAAGGGCGTGGTAACGCTGAGCGGCAACGCGAAAACCAGCGCAGAGGCCGACAGGGCCGTTCAGATCGCGCGCGCTACCAAGGGCGTTGTGACCGTTGAAGACAACATCAAGGTCGGCACGGACCGGTAAGCAATTTCCGGCTCCGGGTCCGAAGCGCGCCCTGCGCCGTGCGCAACGCGCGCGGGTCATGGAGGACATCTCATGCTCAACCACGAATTGCGGCTCGACGAAGGGATTCTTCTGTTGAAGCCCGACGGGCCGCTCGAAGCGTCGGATTTCACGGCCGTTCAGCACCTCGTCGACGCGTACCTGGCGAAGAACGGGACGCTGCACGGCGTATTGATACTCGCCGGTCATGGTTTTCCAGGATGGAAGGATTTCGCCGCACTGGTCGCCCACTTGACGTTCGTCAAGGAGCATCACCGGCAGATAGAGAAAGTTGCCGTCGTGGCCGAGGGCGGTATTGCGTCGGTCATGCCGTCGATCGCGAATCATTTCATCCACGCGGAGGTCAGGCATTTCGACCTCGCGCACGAGGAGGCCGGGCGGGCTTGGCTTGCGGATAACGGCAACGCGCCGATACGCACGGCCGCGTAGCCGCAAAGGCCAAATGACCCACTTGCCCCTCGGGGAGGGTAAGATGAAAACCTATGCGAAGGGCGTTAAGGCTGCGTAGTACTGACGAGGCTGCAGGATGCAGTGCAGAAGCAGGGAGGGGGAATAGCATCCATATGTTTGATCTCTCACCCTCTCCCCAACCCTTCCCCATCGAGGAGGAGGGAGCCAAAGACTGGGCGGCTGCCTCGGCGGCAACATGCACGCGGCGTGGCCCGGCTGGTATTCCGCCAAGCCCTCCAGTCGGCCCAATCGCCCGACTACCGCCGCTATAGCCTCCTTGTTTTCCGGTTTCACTCCCGCACGGCCACGCTAAGCTTGGGCCGAGGATGATGCGCAAACTGAACGTCACCCCGCCCGCCGGCGGGCCGATTCCCCCCAAGGTCGCTGCGCCCGCACACCGCACCACCGCCGAACGCCTGTTCGACGGCGGCGACAGCCTGCTCGATGACGACACCATGCGCGGCAACTGGGCGGTGCCCTGGTCGGACCTGATGATGACCATGTTCGTGCTGTTTGCCGCGCTGCTCGCGGCGCAGTCGCTTCATGGACGCGGGGAGCAGAAGAAGCAGCAGCAGGCGCCTGAGGTGCAAGTGCAGGTGCAAGTGCAGCCCCAGCCGGTCGAGATCGAGAAGAACGTCGAGCAGCCGGTTCCCGTTCCGACGCCGGACAAGAGCGTCGAGCCGCTTACGCAGATCAACGTGCTCGCACGCAGCCGCGAAGCCGTGCGCGAATCCAACCTGCAGAACGTGGAGATCGCACTGCTCGACGACCAGTCGGTCAAGGTGAGCGTTCAGGGTCCGATGTTCTTCGCCCAGGGCAAGGCGGATCTGCGTCCCGAAGTAACGCAGTTCCTCGATCGTCTGTCCCAGATCATCGGGCAGACCCCCTATGACATTCATATCGTCGGCCATACCGACGACCGCGCGATCAGGACCTCCATGTTTCCGAGCAACTGGGAACTGTCGCTGGTCCGCGCGAGCCGCGTGGCGCGCTATCTCATCGACACGAGCGGCATCGATCCCGCGCGCTTCATGGTGATCGGCCGAGGCGAATTCGAGCCGGCGTCCGCCAACACCGACGAACAGGCGCGCGCGCTCAACCGGCGCGTGGAAATCATCATCACCCGCGACATCGGCAAGACCCGGGGAGCCCAAGGAGCCGTCGGCCAATGAACAAGCACAGCTGGATCGCGGTGGCCGTGTTCACCGGAATATTCTTTGCCAGCTTCTTCGCCGGAGGCCATGGCGCGCTGTTCTTCAACGGTGTCGCACTCCTCATCGTCACCTGCGGCACCCTGGGGGCGATGTACCTGTGCTATCCGGCCGCCGATATCCATACGGCGCTGCGCGTGACGCGCAACGTGTACCGGCACCCGCCCCCGACTTCCGCCGAGATCATCAACACCATGCTCGAAGTCGCGGTGTACTCGGGCAGCACCAGCGTCAAGAGCGGCATGGTCGCCGTGGAGACCGTGAGCGAGCAGTCCACGGTCAGCTTCCTCAAGCGGGCGCTCGGCCTGCTGATCGACCGCTTCAAGGACGAGGAGCTCTCGGAAATCCTGCACACCGAGATGTTTCATTTCAAGCAGCGGCGCGCGCAGATCGAGCGCATCTTCCGCCAGGGGGCCTTGTTCGCTCCGGCGTTCGGCGTCGCCGGCAGCGTGATCGGGTTGATCAACATGCTCGCGGGAATCTCCGACCCGGACGTCATCCTGCAGTCGATACCGGTCGCCCTGACCTCGCCGCTCTACGGGATCGTGCTCGCCAACGCCGTGTTCTTTCCGCTCGCCGAGGGCATTCACGCCAAGACTCAGAAGGAGCTGCTGATCCAGACGCTCATCACCGACGGCGTCATGATCATTCGCCGCGAGCCGAATCCGCGCCGGCTCGCGCTCAGGCTCGAATCCTTCCTCACGCCCTCCGCGCGGACTTACGAGAACCGATCGCTCAAGGAAATCCGCGAATGCCTGCGCGACCTCCGGGTCGAGATCGGCGCGGTATCGCCGGCCGTGGTGGAGAAGCGGGCCGTCGCGTAGTTCACAGACCAGCGGTTCGAGTGCTACGCATTGACACGGCCGGCGTCAACGGCTACGATGTAGATACGTGTATATACATCAGGTGACGCGATGGCGGCGAAACGCGGGCGAATCGAACTTACGGTGTCCAAGTGGGGCAACAGCCTTGCGGTGCGCCTGCCGGCGGAATCGGCGCGGCTGATCGGCGTCGCAGAGGGCGATATGCTTGTCGCGGAGGTCTCGTCCGACGGACGCCTGGTCCTCGCTCCGGAAGGCCGTGCGATCGGCAAGGCCGAGGTGCGCCGCCTCCGCCAATTTATCGGCCGGCAGAAGGAAACGCCTCCGGTGGTTGCAGACATGCGGCAAAGCGCGCGCTACTGATGATCTACGTCGATACGAGCGCCCTGGTTCCGCTCTTCATCCGGGAGCCGAAGAGCGAGGCCGTCATGGGCTGGATCGAGGCCTCGGGCGAGCGTCTGGCGATCAGCGAGTGGTCGCTGGTCGAATTCGCCTCCGCCGCCGCGATAAAGGTCCGCACCGGTCACACATCGGCGACCATGGCGAGACAGGCCATTTCCCGGGTCCGCGAATTCGCGCAGAAGAATTGCGCAGTCGTCGTTCCAGGAAGGGAGGAATTCCGCCGCGCCGCCGAGCTGGCGGGCGATGATACGTTGAAGCTGCGGGCGGGCGACGCGCTGCACCTCGCCTTGGCCGCAAGTCTGGGCGCGAAGGGCGTTCTGTGTCTGGACAATGAAATGATCGCGGGCGCCAAATCCCTCGGGATGAACGTTGTCACGGTATGAACGTCGCGTTGCCGTGACCTTCGGATGATCAGGCGGTGATACTCGCCGTCGCCTCGGGAAGCTAGGTGCTCGGAATCCACTGACTGATGGACGGCTCGGTCAGGTTGCCTACGGGCTGTATGGTTTGGAAGTTCAGGGTGAAGACATTTCTGAACAGGTCGATGGCGAGTTTTGACGCGTTCATGTTGTTGGTCGTGGCGAGCAGTTGACCGGTGGGCGTATAGATGTCCATGCTGTAGAGGCCCGTGCCGGTGTTCTGGGACAGCACGTAGATGTAGCCCACGAATTCGATCGCCATGTCCAGGTAGACCACGTTCCCTGACTGGGCCTTCAGCGGCATCGTCGAAGCACCGGCAAAGAACGGCGCCGGATTGGCTCCGGTGTCGAAGGCCTGGATACGATTGTTGATTTGCTCGAGAACCAGGATCGCACCCCCCGGCGCCACCACGGCACAGACCGGGCCGTTCAACAGCCCGTCCCTCGAGCCCGGGCCTGAATAGGCTCCTGGCGCACGTCGTGAATCTGCGTCAGTGCAACGCGAGCACCACACGTAGATCGTCGGTGCGATTGTGTCCCTCGTGCCGGGGAGGTCTTTGCGGTAACCCACATTGCAGCGCCAGCGCGGCGCCAGGGTTCGCGAGCCGTGCATACCCACTCCCGTACCAGGGAGATAAGTCAGGCTCTCGAAGTGTAAGAAGGGCTGCCGTAAATGCCGACGCCTACCTCGACGACGACCTCGCTCATCGCCCAGGCGGCTGGATCGACACCTATCCGAGCGGCTTCGAGCCCGGCTTGCGCAGGGCGTTCAGCGTTGCCGCAGATCCGGCGGCCCAGACCAGCGCCGCGACGAGGCCGAACGCGACGTGGACCGCGACCACGCCGCGCGCGCCCTCCCACTCGACGATCGCGCCGAACGCGAGCGTCAGCAAGGCGTAGCCGACCGCCGCGTAGAGCGGCGACGCGCCCTGGCGGCCGCGGCGCTCGGGCGCCCAGAGCTGTCCGCTCCATGCGATGCCCCACGCGGCGCCGTGCGCGGCGGCGAGGCCCAGCATGTCGAGCGGCGCCGGCGCCCACGCAACCGCGATCGCGCCGAGCGCGAGCAGGGCCGCGCACGCGAACGAGACGACGCGCGACGACCAGCGCGCGATCCGCTGCTCGAGCAGCAGGGCCGGTCCGAACATCGCCGCGAGATGCACCAGCACCATCGTCTGCGGCGCCACGGATTCGGCCCGGCACCAGGCGGCGAGCAGCGGCAGCGCGGCCATCATGGGAAGCATGACCAATCCCGCGAGCAAGGTGGGCCACTGCGCGATGTCGCGCCATGCGCCTGCGGGCCAGGCGGGCAGAGAACAATCGAACAGGCCCGCGCGGCAACCGCGTGCGCGCGCGCCGGCGTCGCCGCGTTTCTGCAGCAGCACCAGGACGACGGCGGTCGCGGCGACGAACGCCGCGAGGCGCATCGAGAGCTCCGGAAGGTCGCCGATGTCGCCCAGCGCGTACGCCGCGACCAGAGCGCCCACGCTCGCGGGAACGACCGGCGGCCTGGGCGCGGCCGCCTGCGCCACGCGCAAGCCGCGCACCACGCCCGATGCGAGCGCGGTCAACGCCGCCCAGCCGGCGAGCGCGAGCATCAGCGCGGCCAGACCGCCGCCCCGCACGGTCCACTCCAATCCGGCCGCCGTCGCGGCCGCAGCCGCGCACAGCGCGATCGCGAGCGCGAGCGGGCGCATGCCGCCGCGCGTCGCCACGCTCGCGGCGGCGCCCAGCGCGAACAGCCACATCGCGATCAACGCGAAACCCGCGCTCACCGACGACGCGAAGTTCAGCGCGAAGCTGCCGATGCCGATCCAGCCCGCGACCAGCAGCGCCCAAGCGCAGGCGCGCGCCGCGGTCAGCCGGAATCGCAGCGCGGCCGGATTCACGCAACCGCCTCGCGCGCGTAGGCCGCGGGCCACACCAGGCGATGCCCCGTGCTAACCGCGAACCGTTCCATGTCCTCGGGCGTGTCGATGTCCACGGCGTAGCGTTGATTGTCGGTGTCGAACCAGCGCACGCGCTCGGGGTGCTGCTCCCGCCACTTGCGGCAGGCAAGGTCCGCGCTTGCCGCGAGCCATTCCTCGCGCAAGGCCGCATCGAACATCACCGGGTTGCCGGGCGCGGGTTCTGCGTCGGCGCGGATCACCCGCGGCACGACCATGGACGCGTCGCCGCGCTTCCTGAAGGCGCTGATCAATGCGACGATGTCCTGCGCGTCGATCAGCGGTTGATCCGCGAGCGCGACGATCAGCGCGTCGAGCCGCGGCGACAACGCGGCGAGCCCCAGCCGCACCGACGAGACCTGGCCGTCGTCGGGCGAGGGATTGCGCACCAGCGCGATCGGGAACGAGCTCACGGCGGCCTCGATGGCCTCGTGATGATGCCCCAGCACGACGGCGACCTCGTCGACGCCGGCGCCCGAGAGCGCGATCAACTGGCGCAGCACCAGCGGTACGCCGCCCAATTCGAGCAGCGCCTTCGGCCGCCCGCCCAGCCGCTCGCCCGCGCCGGCCGCGAGCAGCACCGCGCCGACCGTCATGCGGCTGTAGAGTCCATTCGCCTTGAACATGCATCCCATCTCAGTTTCCTTTCATGCTCCGTTCAATGCAGGGCTTCGATCAGGTCCGGCAGCACCGCGCGCAGGCTCGCCAGATCGCCTCCCGGCGCGAGCAGGTCGATGTGCGGCAGCGCGGCCCGCATGCCCTGGCAGATCGGCGCGTAGCCCGGCCGATTGCTCAAGGGGTTGATCCACACGAGCCGCCGCGCGCGCCGCCGCAGCTGCGCGAGCGCGTCCGACAACTGCCGCGGCTCGCCGGTGTCGTAGCCGTCGCTCAAGACGAGCACCGCCGTGCGCGCGTGCACGATGCGCGGCGCGTGCTCGCGATTGAATTGCTCCAGGCTTTCGCCGATGCGCGTTCCGCCCGCCCAACCTTGCGCGATCAGGTGCAGCCGCTCCTGCGCGCGCCAGGGATCCGGATCGTGCAAGGCTTGCGATACCTCGGTCACACGCGTGTGGAAGATGTAGCTGTGCACGTCGACGAGCTCGCTCGCGAGCGCACGCGCCAGCCGCAGGTAGAAGAAGCTGTACAACACCATCGAGCGGCTCACGTCGATCATCAGCACCAGCCGCGGGCGGACGCTGCGGTGATTCCGCCACACCAGGTGGAACGGCGTGCCCCCGCTCGCCACGCTGCGCCGGATCGTCGCCTGCAGGTCGAGCCTGCGCCCGCGGCGCGCGCGCGCCTCGCGGCGCAACTGGATGTACTTCAGTTGCCGCGCGAAACGCCGCATCAGCGCCTCGATCTCGAGCGCATGCTCGCGCTCGGCGAGCGCGCTGAAGTCGGTCGAGCTCAGCACCTCCTCCCGGCTCGCGGCGCGTCGCGGGCGGATGTCCTCGTCGTCGGCCGCTTCGCCTTGCGCCGAGCCGCCGGGGTGCGCGTCGCTCTGCGCGCCTTCGCCCGCTTCGCGCCGCTCGGGACTCTGCCAGCGATTGGCGGGAAGAAACCAGGCGTCGAACAATTCGTCGAAGCGCTGCCATTCGTCGCCGCGGCGGCAAAGCAGCGCCTTCATGCTCCAGCGCAGCACGTCCTGGTCGAGCAACCCGGAGCGGTCGGCTGCGTGCAGCGCCTGCACGCTGTCGCCGCCGCCGATGCCGAAACCGTTGGCACGCAGGAAGCCGGGGAAGCCCGCCAGGCGCGCGGCGGCGCGCGCTTCGAGCGGCGAAGCGTCCGCGCTCAGCATGCCGCCGCCAGGCGCGCAACCACTTCGCGCGGAAAGGCCGCGCGATCGTCGCGCGTCTTGATGAGGGCGCTCAAGGTGTCCATGATGCGATCGGCGCCGTCCACGTCGATCGTCGAGATGCCGAGGCGCAACAGCGCGGCGGTCCAGTCCAGCGTCTCGGCGATGCCGGGCCTCTTCTGCAGTTCCATGCGCCGCGCCGCCTGCACGAAGGCGACGATCTGCTGCGCGAGCCTCGCCTCGGCGCCGGGCGCCTTCTTGCGCACGATGGCGAGCTCCTTCTCGTAATCGGGATAGTCGATGTACTGGTACAGGCAGCGCCGGCGCAAGGCGTCGGAGAGCTCGCGGGTCCCGTTCGAGGTCAGCACCACCAGGGGCCGGCAGGTCGCGCGCACCGTGCCCAGCTCGGGAATGGAAATCTGGAAGTCCGACAGCAGCTCGAGCAGGTAGGCCTCGAAGGCCGCGTCGGCGCGATCGATCTCGTCGACCAGCAGCACCGGCGGACGTTCGCCCGTGATCGCATCGAGCAGCGGTCGCTTGAGCAGGTAGCGCTCCGAGAAGATGTCCTGCTCCTTGCGCGCGAGGTCCATCTCGCCCGAGCGCTCGTCGTGCTCGAGCAGCTTGATCGCGAGCAGTTGGCGCTGGTAGTTCCACTCGTACATCGCCGCGTGCGCGTCCAGGCCCTCGTAGCACTGCAGGCGGATCAGCCGCGTCTCGTTGATGTCGGCCAGCGCCTTCGCGACTTCGGTCTTGCCCACGCCGGCGTCGCCCTCGAGCAACAGCGGCCGCTCGAGATCGCGCATCAGCAGCAGCGCCGCCGCAAGGCCGGGTTCGGCGATGTAGCCCGCTCGCGCGAGATCCCGCTGCAGGGATGCGATGTCGAGCGCCCGCTGCGAGCTCATTCCGGTTTCTGCGCGCGCCGCTTGCCGAACAAGGCGCGCAGCCAGTCCCGGATGGCGGCCCAGACGAGGCCCAGGGCGTTCAGCGGCTTCGCCTCGGGCGTCTCCGTGCGCGCCGCCTGCGCCGCCGGGGCCGCGGCGGACGGAGCCTGCATCGACTGCAGGCGCGCGGCGAAATTGGCCGAGAACTGCTTCATCACCTGATCGGCCACCGGTCCCATCATGCGCGCGCCGAACCCCGCGGCCTTGCCGCTCATCGACACTTCACTGTCGCCGACCAGGTTGCACGTCGCCGCGTCCGTCGCCTCGATGCGCGCCGTGAGGTCCATCGAAGCGCCGGAGCCTCCGGTCGTGTCCATGCCCTTGGCGAACAAGCGCAGCGTGCGCACCGGCGCATCGACCAGCTTGACTTCGATCTCGCCGCGGAACGACAGGCTCGCCGGCCCGACCTTGACGCTCACCGTGCCCTTGTAGTGCGTGTCGTCGACGCGCTCGGTGATCTTTGCGCCGGGCATGCAGGCGGCCACGCCCTCGACATCCTGCAGCAGCGTCCAGGCGACGTCGGCCCGGACGGGCATCGGGAAGCTGCGCTTGAGCTGGACCTTCATCGAAACGCCGGCATCGCTTCCCGCTCCTTAGGGAGCACTGAATAAGTCAAACCGCCCGCACCGTTTCGAGATTCAGGCAGCCCTAGTTCTTGATTCATCTTTCCCTCGCTCGTCCGGCTTCGCCGCCTCGCGACACAACTTGCACCTGTTCAGGGCGTTCCTTAGCGCTTGTTGAGGCCGAGCGCATCCAACTTCTTCCACACGCGGTAGGCGCTGTGCGGCATGTCCATGTGCGTCACGCCGAGATGGGAGAACGCGTCGATCACCGCGTTGGAAAAGCACGGAATGCCGCCGACGTGCGGCGACTCGGCCACGCCCTTTGCGCCCAGCGGATGGTGCGGGCACGGCGTGACCGTGTGGTCGGTTTCCCACGAGGGCGTTTCCACCGCCGTCGGCAGGAAGTAGTCCATCAGGCTGTTGCCGAGATGGTTGCCGCTCTCGTCGAACGGGATCTGCTGCCCCATCGCCACCGCGAAGGCTTCGGTGAGACCGCCGTGGATCTGGCCTTCGATGATCATCGGGTTGATGCGGGTGCCGCAATCGTCGAGCGCGTAGAAGCGCCGCACCTTCGTCTCGCCGGTGAACTTGTCGACGTCCACCACGCACACGTAGGCGCCGAACGGGAAGGTCAGGTTGGGCGGATCGTAGTAGGACACCGCGTTCAGGCCCTGCTCCATGCCGGCCGGCAGATTGCCGGTGTGCGAAACCATGCAGATCTCCTTCATGGTCTTCGCCTGGCCCGGATTGCCCTTCACCTTGAAGCGGTCGATCTCCCATTCGAGATCGCCCTCGGCCACTTCGAGCAGATGCGCGGCGATCTTCTTCGCCTTGTCCTTGATCTTGCGCGCGGCCATCGCGGTCGCGGCGCCCGACACGGGCGTGGAGCGCGAGCCCCAGGTGCCCGCGCCGTAGGGCGCCTTGTCGGTGTCGCCTTCCTCGACCACGATGTCGGAGGCCGGCAGTCCGAGCTCGGTGGCGATGATCTGCGCGTAGGTGGTCGCGTGGCCCTGCCCCTGCGACATCGTCCCCAGCCGCGCGATCACGCCGCCGGTCGGGTGCACGCGGATCTCGCAGCTGTCGAACAGGCCCACGCCAAGGATGTCGCACACCTTGGTCGGACCCGCGCCGACGATCTCGGTGAAGGTGGAGATGCCGATTCCCATCAGCGTCGGGCAATTCGGATCGGCGCGCTTGGCGGCCTGCTCGCGGCGCAGGCCGTCGTAGTCCACCGCCTTCAGCACCTTGTCGAGCGCCGCGTGGTAATTGCCTGAATCGAGGGTCCAGCCGAACGACGTCGTGTAAGGGAACTGCTCGGCCTGCACGAAATTGCGGCGCCGGATCTCGGCCTTGTCCACGCCGACCTCCTGCGCCAGCACGTCCATCATGCGCTCGATCAGATAGATCGCCTCGGTCACGCGCAGCGAACAGCGGTAGGCGACCCCGCCCGGCGCCTTGTTGGTGTAGACCGCGTCGACGCGCGCATAGGCGTTGGGAATGGCGTACGAGCCGGTGCAGATCGAGAACAGCCCCGCCGGCAGCTTGGTCGCCGAGACGTGCGAATTGAACGCGCCGTGGTCCGCGAGCGCGGTGAAGCGCAGGCCCTTGATGCGGCCGTCCTTGTCCGCGGCGAGCTCGCCGACGCAGTGGTAATCGCGCGCGAAGCCGGTGGTCGAGATGTTGTCGATGCGCGACTCGATCCACTTGACCGGCACGCCGGTGACGATCGACGCGACGATCGCGACCACGTAGCCGGGATACACCGGCACCTTGTTGCCAAAGCCGCCGCCGATGTCGCCGCCGACGACGCGGATCTTGCTCTCGGCGATGCCCGAGAGCATCGCGAGCACCGTGCGCACCAGGTGCGGCGCCTGGGACGTCATGTAGACCGTCAGGTAGCCGGTGGCCTTGTTGAACGAGGCGACGCAGCCGCAGGTCTCCAGCGGACACGGGTGCACGCGCGGATTCAGGATCTCCTCGCGCACCGCGATCGGCGCGCTCTTGAACGCCGCGTCGGCCGCGGCCTTGTCCCCCGCTTCCCAGGTGAAGATGTGGTTCGGGTGCATGCGCGGCCCGTGGCCGACTTCCTTCTTGTCCTGGATGTCCTCGCGGATGATCGGCGCGCCGGGCGCCATCGACAGCTTCGGATCGACGATCGCCGGCAGTTCCTCGTAATCGACTTCGACCAGCGCGGCGCCGTCGTAGGCGGCGAAGCGGTCGGTGGCGAGCACCATCGCGACTTCCTGGTACTGGAAGCAGACCTTCTTGTCGGCGAGCACCGCCTGCACGTCGCCGCCCAGCGTCGGCATCCAGTGCAGGTTGACCGGCTTCAGGTCGTCGGCGGTGAGCACCGCCGCCACGCCGGGGCAGGCGAGCGCCTTCGTCTTGTCGATGCTCTTGATGCGCGCGTGCGCGTAGGGGCTGCGCACGATGGCGCCGAACAGCATGCCCGGCAGCTTGACGTCGTCGATGTAGCTGCCTTGGCCGCGGATGAAGCGCGCGTCCTCCTTGCGCAGCAGCGAGGTGCCCATGCCCTGCAGTTTGTCTTCGCGGTCCTTTAGTTCGGACTGGTCGCCCATGGAAATTCCTCCGGTGAATGGGTCGTGTTCTGGTTCGGCCGGGTCACTGCGCCGCGAGCTTCTTCGCCGCGGACTGCACCGCCTTGACGATGTTCTGGTACCCGGTGCAGCGGCACAGGTTGCCCGCGATGCCGTAGCGGATTTCCTGCTCGCTCGGATTCGGGTTCTCCTTGAGCAGGCGATAGGTCCGGGTCAGCATGCCGGGGGTGCAGTAGCCGCACTGCAGGCCGTGCTCCTCATGAAACGCCTGCTGCAGCGCGTGCAGCGCGCCGCCCTGCTCCAGTCCCTCGACGGTAAGCATCTGCGCGCCCTCGCACTGCACCGTGAGCACGGTGCAGGCCTTGACCGACATGCCGTCCAGATCGACCGTGCACGCGCCGCAGTGCGAAGTCTCGCAGCCGATGTGCGGCCCCGTGTGCGCCAGCTTCTCGCGCAGCGTGTAGATCAGCAGCTCGCGCGGCTCGACCGATACGTCGACGCCCTTGCCGTTGAGATTGAACGTTACCTTGTGCGTGTTCGCCATTTCGTCGCTCCCGGAGTTCGTCTTCTAAGCCTTGGCCCGCGCGTGCGCGGCCTGGAGGGCGCGGCGCGTCATTTCTCCGCACATCGCCCGCTTGTAGTCCGCGTCGCCGCGCTGGTCGGGCGTCGGGTCGCAGATTTCCATCGCGAGCCGCGCGGCCTCGTTGAGGGTCGATTGGGCGAACTCCCGGCCGGCGAGATAGGTCTCGGCGGCGCGCGCCTTGAGCACGGTCGGTCCGGCGTTGGTGAGCGCGATGGCGACGCGGGCGACATTCTTGCCCTTCATCTGCAGCATCACCGCCGTCGCGGCGGTCGCGAAGTCACCGGTCTTGCGCTTGAGCTTCTGGTAGGACCAGCCGCTGCCGGTCGCGGGAATCGGAATCCGGATCTGCGTCAGGATCTCGTCCGGCTCGAGCTGGGTCGAGTACAGGCCGAGGAAGTACCCGTCGGCCTTGACGACCCGCTCGCCCTTGGGGCCCGCCAGCACGAAGGAAGCGTTCAGCGCGACCATCAGCGCCGGCTGGTCGTTGCCCGGATCGCCGTGGGAGATGTCGCCGCCGATTGTCCCCTTGTAGCGCACCTGCGGATCGGCGATCCAGCCCGCGCCCTCGACGAGCAGCGGCAGCTTCGCCGCGAGCAGCTCGGAACGCAGCAGGTCGCTCTCGGTGGTCATGGCGCCGATGCGGATCTCTTCGCCCGCCTGCGAGATGCCGCGCAGCTCGGCGATCTTGCCCAGATCGATCAAGTGGCTGGGCTGCGCGAAGCGAAGCTTCATCATCGGCAGCAGGCTGTGCCCTCCCGCCAGAAGCTTGGCCTCGGGACCCAGATCGCCGAGCAGCTTGATCGCGTCGGCGACCGAACGCGGTACATGGTAGTCGAATGCAGCAGGAATCATGCACGTTCTCCTCTGGTGATCGAATCGCGGCGGCTGTCTTCATGCAGCTCTGCCAGCTTGCTAACTTAGCAGCCGGACCCGGGGAATACAACCAATTGTCATTTACAACTGGCTGACGAAGCAAGACACCACTGCTGCGGCGCACAAGATGACAGGCAACTGTCATCCCGAGCGAAGCGAGGGATCTGCTTTTCCGGTGAATAAACGCGCCGAAAAAGCAGATTCTTCGGGCTGCGCCCTCAGAATGACATTCCCGGCTAAATCTCCCGCAGCGTCAGCAGCGGAGGACGGGAGAGGGCGGCGCGGGCGCCCGCGTAGGTGTTGACCGCGACGCACGCGAGGCCCAGCGCCGGGCCGACCACCCACACCCAGTGGTTGGCGTGGTACGGAAACTGAAAGACCAAGGTCGCGATGGCGTAGCCGATCGCGGTCGCGCCGGCGGCGGCGAGCGCCCCCGCGATGAGGCCCAGGGCGATGAACTCCGCGCGCTGCGCGGCGAGCACCTGAGCGCGCAGCGCCCCGAGCGCGCGCATCACCGCCGCCTCCTGCACGCGCTCGTCCTGCGTCGAGAGCAGCGCCGAGTACAGCACCAGGACCCCGGCGCCCAGCGCGAACAGGAACACGAACTGCACCGCCCGGATAACCTGCTCCATCACGCCCTGCAACTGGCTCATGATGGCGCTCATGTCGATCACGGTCACGTTGGGAAACCGCTGCGACAGCCGGTTGGCGAACGGGGCCTGCGCCGCGTCCAGGTGGAAGCTGGTGATATAGGAGGTCGGCGCGTTCGCGAGCAGGCTCGGGGTGGCGATGACGAAGAAGTTCACGTGCATCGAATCCCAGTCGAGCTTGCGGATGCTGACGATGGGCGCGATGAAAGTCTGCCCCGCGACCTGCCAGGAGAGACGGTCGCCCAGCTTCCAGCCCAGGGACTGGGCGATGCCCTCCTCGACCGAGAGCGCGCCCTGCGCGAGGTCCTCGGCCGAGAACCGGCGGCCGGCGACGATGTGGTTGTGCTGCGGCAGCGCGTCCATGTAGGACAGGTTGAATTCGCGCTCGACCAGCCTGCGGCTGCGGTCCTCGAACTGATCCACGTCGAGCGCTGCGCCGTTCCTCGCCACGTAGCGGCCGCGCACCATCGGATAGACTTCGGGCGCGCCGACGCCTTCGGCGCTGAAGAAACCGAGCAGCGACTCGCGCTGCTCGGGCTGGATGTTGACGACGAAGCGGTTGGGCGCGTCGGCAGGCAGCTTGGCCCGCCAGGTCGCGAGCAGGTCCTCGCGCGTGAAGGTGAGCAGCAGGATCGCGGTGAGCCCAAGGCTCAATGCGAGGATCTGCACGGTGTTGGTCCGCGCGCGCCGCGCCAGGCTCGCCAGGCCGTAGCGCCAGGCCAGATTGGCGCCGCGCGACGCGCGGCCCAGCAGCACGAGCGCACCGAAGGCGACGACGCTGAACACGACGAGCGCGCCAGCGAACCCGCCCAGCACGATCAGCCCGAGCCGCGCCTCGCCCGCCTGCCAGACGAGGAGCGCTCCGATGGACACGGCCCCCGCCGCATAGCCGAGCAGCATGCTCTCGCGCGGCGGCCCCACCTCGCGCCGGATGACGCGCAGCGCCGGCACGTCCTTCAACTGCAGCAGCGGCGGCAGCGCGAACCCCAGCAGCAGCACGATACCGATGGCGTAGCCCTGCAGCGCGGGCAGCAGCGAGGGCTGTGGCAAGGCGACCACGAGCAGCCCGGCGACCAGGCGGGCGATCACCCACTGGGCGAGATAGCCCGCCACGCAGCCCGCCGCGCACGCGAGCGCTCCGAGCCCGCCGAACTCGCCGGCAAACAGCGCGAACAGCCTCCACTGCGTGGCGCCGAAGCAGCGCATGACCGCGTAGCCGTCCAGGTGCCGCTGGGTGTAGCGCTGCGTGGCGAGGGATACCGTCACCGCGGCGAGGACGACCGCAAGCATCGCCGTCAGGCCGATGAATTTCTGCGCGCGTTCCAGGGCCGCCCGGATCTCCGGGCGCGCATTGGAGAGGCTCTGCAGCGATTCGCCGCGTGCGAGGCGCGGCGCGAGCCAGCGCTCGAAGGCCGACACCGCCTCGGGATCGCCCGCGGCGAGCAGCGCGTAGTGGATCCTGCTCCCGGTCTGCACCAGTCCGGTCGCCGGCACGTCGGCGAGATTCATCATCAGGCGCGGCGCGATGTTGAAGAACGACACGCCGCGGTCGGGCTCCAGGGTCAGGATCGCGGCGACGCCGAGCCGCGCGTCGCCCAGCTCGATCGCATCGCCGACTCCGGCACCCAGGGCGAGCGCCATGCGTTCGTCCACCCACACCGATCCGGGCGCGGGCCCGGCCCGGGCCTCCGCGTCGGGCGCGTTCAGCGCGGGCGCGACGCGCAGCTTGCCGCGCAGCGGATAGGCAGGGGAGACCGCCTTGACGCTCGCGAGCTGCACCTGCTCGCCGCGCCTCGCCATGCTGATGAAGCTCGTGTTCTCCGCAGTGGCGAGGCCCCGGCGGGCGATCTCGGAGCGCACTTCGGGATTCCATGGATGGTCGGCGCTCATCACCAGGTCGGCACCGAGCAACTGGTGCGCGTCGCGCGTCAGCGCCTGGCGCACGCGGTCGGCGAAGAAGCCGACGCTCGTGACGCTGGCCACGGCCACGACGAGCGCGAGCGCAAGCACGCGCAATTCTCCCGCGCGCCAGTCGCGAAGAAGCATTTTCAGGAACAATGGGACCATGGCCCTAAGCCGGACGAGCCGGAACCGACCACGCTGCTCTTGCCGTTATCAATCTCGCTATTTCGTGCAGTTGCAACTTCGCAACTGCACGAAATAGCGAGACGTATGGGAAACCCACAATCAGCGCCAAAGTTGCGAACACTCCGGTCATGATTGCCTAGCTTCTCTCTATCCGCCCGCCTGCGAGGCGGATCTGGCGCGAGCAGCGGCGCGCGAGCATCTCGTCGTGGGTCACCAGCACCAGCGTCGTGCCGCGCTCGGCGTTCAGCTCGAATAACAGGTCGATGACGCCCGCCCCCGTCGCGGCGTCGAGGTTGCCGGTGGGCTCGTCGGCGACCAGGAGCTTGGGCTGCATGACGAATGCGCGGGCGAGCGCGACCCGCTGCTGCTCTCCTCCGGAGAGGTGCTTGGGGTAGTGGCCCAGGCGCCCGCCCAGGCCGACGCGCTCGAGCATGGCCGAGGCGAGGGCCGCAGCGCCCGAGTTGCCGGCGAGCTCGAGCGGCAGCATGACGTTTTCCCGGGCGTTCAGCGCCGGCAGAAGCTGGAAGGACTGGAACACGAAGCCGAGCAGCTTCGCGCGCAGCCTCGCGCGGCCGTCCTCGTCGAGGCTGAACAGGTCGTGGCCGTCGAGGGCAACGCTGCCCTTGCTCGGCACGTCGAGGCCCGCGAGCAGCCCGAGCAGCGTGGACTTGCCCGAACCCGACGCGCCCAAGACGGCAAGCGCCTCCCCCGGCATGACCTCCAGGTCGATATCCTGCAGAATGGCGAGGGTTTCGGTGCCGCTCGGCACGATTTTCGACAGCCCGACCGACTTGACGATGGGCACGAGGTCTTTTGCAGCCATGTTCAGGATACTTTTGATCGCGCTCGCGCTGATGGGTTCGGGCCTTGCCTGCGCCGCGCCGGCCCTGCTCGTCTACGGGGACAGCCTCTCGGCGGCCTACGGCATCGGCCAGAAGGAAGGCTGGGTCGCGCTGCTCGAGGAGAGGCTGCGGCAGAAACGCATCGATTATACCGTGGCCAACGCGAGCATCAGCGGCGAGACTTCGAGCGGCGGCGCATCGCGCATCGCGGCCACGCTGGCGCGGTATCGGCCCCGGATCACGATCGTCGCGCTGGGAGCCAACGACGGCCTGCGGGGACTGCCGGTCGCGCAGTTGCGCGACAACCTCGCCGCCATCGTCGGAGCCGCGAAGAAGGCCGGCAGCCGCGTGTTGCTGGTGGGCATGCGGATGCCGCCCAACTACGGCCCGAAGTACACGCGCGAATTCGCGCAGGTCTATTCCGAGCTTGCGCGGCGCCAGAAAGCCGAGCTGGTGCCTTTCCTGCTGGAAGGCATCGCGGGCAGGCGGGAAATGTTCCAGGACGACAACCTGCATCCGACCGCGGCCGCGCAGCCCATCATCCTCGAGAACGTCTGGAAAGGGCTTGCGCCGCTGTTGAAGTGACCGCGCGCGAGCGCGCGGTCATCCCCGCGGAACCTGTCCCCGCGAAAGCGGGGAGCGGGGATCCAGCCAGCGCCCAAAGACTGGATTCCCGCTTGCGCGGGAATGACGTGCGCTCACACCACCGTCACCACGGTCTCGCCCGCGGTTATGACCCCGATCGACCTCGCGTCGTCGAAGCCGTCCCTGCGAAACTCCTCCAGCACCGCCGCCTCGGCCTCGGGCACGCAGGCGACCAGCAGGCCGCCGCTCGTCTGCGGGTCCGTGAGGAGGTTGCGCTGCCACTCGGGAAATCCCTGAGGCAGGCGCACGTCCGTTCCGTAACCCGCCCAGTTGCGCCCCGAGGCGCCGGTAACCGTGCCCTTTTGCGCCCATTCGAGCGCTTCGGGAACCAGCGGCAGATCGCCGAACCTCAGGCTCGCGCCGCAGCGCGATCCGCGGCAGATCTCGAGCAGGTGCCCGGCCAGCCCGAAGCCCGTGACATCGGTGAGCGCGTGCACGCCCTCGAGGTCCGCAAGCCGCGTGCCGGGCGTGTTCAGCGTGGTGGTGATCTTCAGCATCTGCGCGTAGCCTGTCGCGGACAGGACGCCTTTCTTGAGCGCCGCCGACAGGATGCCCACGCCGAGCGGCTTGCCCAGAACGAGCACGTCGCCCGGACGCGCGCGGTTGTTGCGCTTCACCTTGTCCGGATGCACCACGCCGAGCGCAACCAGCCCGTAGATCGGCTCCAGCGTGTCGATCGAATGGCCGCCCGCCACCGGAATGCCGACGCCGGCGCACACCGATTCGCCGCCTTCGAGGATCCTGCGGATCGCCTCCAGGGGCAGCTTGTCCAGAGGCATGCCGACCACCGCCAGCGCGAACAAGGGCTTCGCGCCCATCGCGTAGATGTCCGAGATCGCGTTGGTCGCGGCGATGCGCCCGAAATCGTAGGGGTCGTCGACGATGGGCGTGAAGAAATCCGTGGTCGCGACGATGGCCTGCTCGCTGTTCAGCCGATAGACCGCGGCATCGTCGCTCGACTCGATTCCGACCAGCAGGTCGGCGGGCATCGCCCTCGGAAGCGTTCCCGAGGCGAGGATTTCCGAGAGCACCGCCGGGGCGATCTTGCAGCCGCAGCCGCCTCCATGGGAGAACTGGGTCAGCCGGATGGGTGTTTTGTCAGGCGCGTTCATGCGAAGTCCGATGGATTAGAATTGCCGGCAACGCCGCGAGGCGACGCCGCCAAGGGATCGTTCTTGAGACAAGCAAACATCGTCACGGTAGCACAGCTCGATGACTTTGACGAGATTGTCGACACGCGCTCGCCCTCCGAGTTCAGGCAGGATCACGTGCCGGGCGCGGTCAACTGCCCGGTGCTCGACGACGAGGAGCGCGAGCGCGTCGGAACGGTGTACAAGCAGGTGTCGCCCTTCGACGCGAAGAAGCTCGGCGCGGTGCTGGTGGCGCGCAACATCGCGAAGCACGTCGAGACGCACTTCGCGGCGCACGGGCGCGACTGGCGGCCGCTCATCTATTGCTGGCGCGGGGGCAAGCGCTCCGCCGCCATGGCCCACGTGCTGCGCGAAATCGGCTGGCGGGCGGCGCAGCTCGAAGGCGGCTACAAGGCCTACCGCCACGAGGTGGTCGCGCGGCTCGAGACCCTGCCGCGCGAGCTCGACTATCGGGTGGTGTGCGGGGCGACGGGCTCGGGCAAGAGCCGTTTGCTCGAGCGGATCGCCGCGCGCGGCGCGCAGGTGCTCGACCTGGAGCGCATGGCCTGCCACCGGGGTTCGGTCCTCGGCGACCTGCCGGACGAGCCGCAGCCGCCGCAGAAGCTGTTCGACAGCATGCTGTGGGACGCGCTGCGGCGCCTCGACCCGGCGCACCCGGTGTTCGTCGAGGCCGAAAGCAGGAAGATCGGCCAGCTCCAGGTGCCGGGGGCGCTGCTCGAGCGCATGCGCGAGGGCCGCTGCATCCGGATCGAGGTGAGCGTTGCGGAACGCGTCCGATTCCTCATCGAGGAGTACCGGCATTTCCTCGCGGATCCGCAAGCGCTGAAGGTTCGGCTCGCCTGCCTCGACGGCCTCTACGGACGCGCGGTGATCGACCGATGGCTGGCGCTGGTCGGCGCGCGCGCCTGGGAGGACCTCGTCGGCGACCTGCTCGTCAACCACTACGACCCGGCCTACCGCCGCTCGACGCTTCGGAACTATCCCGACCAGGACGCCGCTCTGGTGCTCAGTCTCGATCGCCTGTCGCCCGAAGCGATCGATACGGCCGTCGCCGGCATGCTCGCGGGAACCGCGGATCAGCCCGCGGCCGCGTGAACGCACTGGCAGATAGTGCGACCAAACGCAATTCTGGTTGCGTTTGGTACGGTAGATCTTGCGGTTCTTCCCTCATCCCCTGCCCTTCTCCCCGGGGGAGAAGGGTGATTCTCCCTCTCCCTCCGGGAGAGGGCCGGGGTGAGGGAGCACCTGCTAGAGCCCGCCCAGCACCTTGAGGTGGCTGACGACGCTCCTGCCCAGGGCCGATAGCGCGTAGCCGCCTTCGAGGACGGAGACGATCCGCCCCTCGGAGTAGCGCTCGGCGATGGCCTTCAATTTCGCCGTGACCCAGGCGTAGTCCGCTTCGGTGAAGCGCAGCATCGCCATGTCGTCCTCGACGTGGGCGTCGAAGCCCGCCGAGATGAAGATCATCTGCGGCTTGAAGCGCTCCAGCGCGGGCAGCCACACGTAGTCCACCGCTTCGCGGAAGCCGTGCCCGCCCGTGCCCGCGGCCAGCGGCACGTTGGCCATGTTCGGGGCCGTGTCCTCGGTGCCGCTGTAGGGATAGAACGGATGCTGGAACGTGCCCACCATCTGGACGCGCTCGTCGTGGCTGAAGATGGCCTCGGTGCCGTTGCCGTGGTGGACGTCGAAGTCCGCGATGGCGACGCGGGAGAGGCCGTGCTGCTCCAGCGCGTGCATGACCGCGACCGCGACGTTGTTGAAGAAGCAGAACCCCATCGCGCGGTCGCGCGTGGCGTGGTGCCCCGGGGGCCGCACGGCGCAAAACGCGTTGTCGGCGCGCTTGCCGATCACGAGATCGGTCGCGAGCACTCCGGCGCCGGCAGCGCGCAGCGCCGCGTCCCAGGTGTGGGGGCACATCGCGGTGTCCGGGTCCAGGTGCACGATGCCGTGGCGCGGCGCGGCCATGCGCAGCGTCTCGATGTACTCCGCGGGATGCACGCGCGCGAGATCGCTCACCTTCGCGAGCGGCGCCTCGTGGTGCTCGATCAGCCCCGCGATGCCGGAGGAGAGGAGCTGGTCGTCGATCGCCGACAGCCGCGCGGGGCTCTCGGGGTGAAACTCGCCCATGTCGTGCTTTGCGCAGTCGGCGTGGGTGATGATTGCGGTTGCCATGTGGAATATGTCGCGTCGCGTACGTCCATCATAGCGGGAATCCAGTAAACTGAGTATCGGACCTCCATCGCGTGACGTGCAGCGCAAGCTATGCCTTCCTCCCAAATTCAGCGTGTCATCCAGGAAGCCTCCAAGGTCATCCTGGGCAAGGAACGGCAGATCCGTCTCGCCCTCGCCTGCCTGCTCGCGCGCGGGCACCTGCTGATCGAAGATCTCCCCGGCGTGGGCAAGACCACGCTCGCCCAGGTGCTCGCCAAGCTGATGGGCCTCGCCTTCCACCGCATATCGTTCACCAGCGACATGCTGCCCGCCGACATCATCGGCGTGTCCATCTTCGACCGCGAGACCTCGAGCTTCAAGTTCCATCCCGGCCCGGTCTTCTGCCAGCTCATCCTCGCCGACGAAGTCAACCGCGCCACGCCCAAGACGCAATCGGCGCTGCTCGAGGCCATGGAAGAGCACCAGGTGACCACCGAGGGCGAGACGCGGCGCCTGCCCGAGCCGTTCTTCGTCATCGCGACCCAGAACCCCTCGCACCAGGTGGGCACGTTCCCGCTTCCCGAGTCGCAGCTCGACCGCTTCCTGATGCGCATCGAGATCGGCTACCCCGGCCACGACGCCGAACGCGCCCTGCTGCAAGGCGTGGAGCGCCGCGACATCATCGCGACGCTCGCGCCCTGCCTCGCGCCGGACGAGCTGCCGAGGGTCCAGGCGGAGGTGCGCACCGTCCACGCCTCCCCCGCGCTGCTCGATTACATCCAGGCGATCGTCGAGCACACGCGGCGCTCGCCCGAATACACCACCGGGCTGTCTCCCCGCGCCTCGCTCGCGCTGCTGAATTCCGCGCGCGCCTGGGCGCTGCTCGAAGGGCGCGACAAGGTTGTCCCCGAGGACGTGCAGGCGGTGCTGCCCGGCATCGCGGGGCACCGATTGCGCCCGGTCCACGACGGCGTGCGCCGCTCCAGCCTCGACACCGCCGAGGGCCTGATCAGCGCCGTGCCGATACCGTAGAGTGCAAGCTCACGTGATGCCTCTTGCCTGTCATCCCGAGCGCAGCGAGGGATCTGCTTTTCTGAACCCGCGCAAAAGCAGATTCCTCGTCGCTTCGCTCCTCGGAATGACAATGCCTTGCATATTGCCGTGAACTGGGACCGCATACTTCGCCATTCGCAGATCTACAATCTGCTGGTGCGGCAACGCCACCCGGAAACCGGGACGATATTCCTCGCGCAGCGGCGCGTGTACATCCTGCCCACGCGCCAGGGCTTGATCTTCGCACTCGCGCTGCTGCTGATGTTGATCGGTTCGATCAACTACAACCTTTCGCTCGGCTACGTGCTCACCTTCCTGCTCGCCGGAACGGGCATCGTGTCGATACTGCACACCTTCCGCAACCTGGCGCACCTGTACGTGAGCGCGGGCCGCGTCGAGCCCCTGTTCGCCGGGGAAACGGCGCGCTTCGAGCTGCTGCTGGAGAACCGGCGCGACACGCCGCGGCATGCGATCCGCCTGGCGGCCGGCGCCGAGGCCGTCGAAGCCGAGGTTCCGGGGGGCCGCACCGAGGTTGCCGGCGTTCCCGTGAAGGCGGCGCACCGCGGCTGGCTGCAGTTGCCGCGCGTGACCATGGAAACGCGCTTTCCGCTGGGATTGCTCCGCGCCTGGGCCTATGTCCGCCCCGACATGCGCGCCATCGTCTATCCCCGTCCCGACGAATCGCTGCTGCCGCTGCCGCACGCGGTGCCCGACGCGGGCGAGGCGATGAGCACCGGAACGGGCACCGACGATTTCGCCGGACTACGCCTGTACCACTCGGGGGATTCGCCCAGGCATATCGCCTGGAAGGCGGCCGCGCGCGGGGAAGCGCTGCTGACCAAGGTGTTCAGCGGGCGCGCCGCCATGGAGATGTGGTTCGACTGGGACGACCTGCCGCCCGGCCTGGGCACCGAGGCTCGGCTGTCGCGCCTTGCGCGCTGGGTGCTGCTCGCGGACGCGAATGGATTGTACTTCGGACTGAAGCTGCCGGGCGTGGAGCTGCCGCCGCACTCGGGCGACCAACATCGATACGCCTGCCTCAAGGAACTCGCTCTGTATGACGCAGAACGCGCTCCCGCTGCGTAACTTTGTCTGGCTGTTCGCCGGCCTCGCGCTCGCCGCCGCGCCGCACGCCTCGCATCTGCCCACCTGGGTGACGGGCGCGACCGCCCTGTTTCTCCTCTGGCGCCTGTACCTCTCCTGGCAGCAGGCGCCGCTGCCGCCGCGGTGGCTGGTCCTGCTCGTGGCGACGGCCGCGCTGGCCGGCGTCTACCTGAACCAGCGCACTCTATTCGGCCGCGAGGCGGGCGTGACGCTGCTGGTGATGCTGCTTGCGCTGAAGCTGATGGAGATGCGCACCTTGCGCGACGTCCACGTGGTGACTTTCCTCGCCTATTTCCTGACGCTGACCAATTTCTTCTATTCGCAGACGGTCTTCACCGCGATACTGATGCTCGCCACCGTGGTCGTGATCACGGCCAGCCTGGTCGGCTTCAATGCGCCGCAGTGCCGGGCGCCGGAGATCTTCCGCGTCGCCGGCACGCTGCTCGCGCAGGCCGGTCCGGTGATGCTGCTCCTGTTCTTCTTCTTTCCGCGGGTGCCCGGGCCGCTGTGGGGCATGCCCCAGGACGCCTTCGCGGCCGTGACCGGGCTCTCGGACACGATGTCCCCCGGCGCCATCAGCCGCCTTTCGCAATCGGATGCGATCGCCTTCCGGGTCAAGTTCGAGGGCGAGCCTCCGCCGCGCGCGCAGCGCTACTGGCGCGGCCCGGTCTTCTGGGAGTTCGACGGCAAGACCTGGCGCCCGGGCGGCGTGCCCCGCATCCGTTCCTCGGTGCAATTCGCCGCGCTCGGTCCGCCCGTGGACTACGAAGTCACGCTCGAGCCGCACGATCGCCACTGGCTGTTCGCGCTCGACCTTCCCGCGCGCGTTCCGCCCAATGCACGGGTCACCAATGATTACCTGCTGCTGTCGCTCGCACCCGTGCGCAGCCGACTGCGCTACGACATGCGCTCCTATCCCGAGTACCGGGCGACGGCGGGCGGGGGGGAGGAGGACCTGGAGGCGGCGACCGAATTCCCGTCCCGGTTCAATCCGCGGGCGCAGCGGCTGGCGCGCGAATGGCGGACCACGCTGGGAAACGACGAGGCGATCCTACGCCGGGCAATCCAGTTCCTCCGCGACGGACAGTATCAGTACACGCTGCAGCCCCCGGTGCTCGGAACCCACACGGTGGACGAATTCCTGTTCGATACCAAGCAGGGATTCTGCGAGCACCTGGCCGCGAGCTTCATCTTCCTGATGCGTGCCGCGGGCGTTCCGGCGCGCGTCGTGACCGGTTACCAGGGAGGCGAGGTCAATCCGGTCGACCAGTACCTGGTGGTGCGCCAGGCCGATGCCCACGCCTGGGCCGAGGTGTGGCTCGGGGAGCGCGGCTGGGTTCGCGTCGACCCCACCGCGATCGTGATTCCGGCCAGGGTGGACGCGGGCATCGTCGGCGCGGTCCCGCTGGGCAGCGCGCTGCCGCTGCTCATGCGGACCGACCTCGGGTGGCTGCGCGCCGTTCGCGACAACTGGGAAGCGCTCGGCAACAAGTGGAACCAGTGGGTGCTCGGATACAACCCCGATCGCCAGCGCGACCTGATGCTGCGCTTCGGCGTGCGCTCGCCCTCCTGGCAAACGCTCGCCATGGTCCTGTTCTGGAGCGTGGCCTCGGCGATCGGCCTCATCGCCTTGTGGCTGTTTGCGCGCATCCAGCGTGCCGACCCGCCGCACAGGATCTGGCTCGCCTTCTGCCGCAAGCTCGCCCGCGCCGGGCTCGCGCGCCGGGACGAAGAGGGCCCGTTGGATTTCAGCGAGCGCGCGGCGACGCGCTGGCCGGGGCATGCCGATGCCGTCCGCGCGATCGCCCGGCTCTACGTCGAGCTGCGCTACGGCAAGGACGGCGACCGGCAGTCCCTCGCGCAGCTTAAAGGGCTGGTGAGGAGCTTCCGGTGGTGAGGATCGGGCAAGCGGGAGACACGTCATCCCCGCGAAAGCGGGGATCCAGCATGGTTTCGAGATTCCTGGATTCCCGCTTTCGCGGGAATGACAGGTTCTTCTCCGTCGTCTCGCTCGCGATGATTGCGATGCTGCTCTTCGCCGCGCCGGACGCCGGGGCCGCCAAGGGCAACTACGCGCAGCGCGACGACGTGCGCCAATTCATCTCCGAGATGGCCGAGAGGCACGGGTTCACGCGCCGCGCCCTGAATCGGCTCTTCAGCCGCGCGCAGTACCAGGGCGCGATCGTGCGTGCCATGACGACGCCGGCGGAAGCGCCGGTGAAGTCCTGGCAGGCCTACCGCGCGCTGTTCGTGAACCGCGAACGCATCGAGGCAGGCCTGCGCTTCCGCGAGCGCCACGCAGGCGCGCTGGCCCGCGCGGAACGCGAATTCGGCGTCCATGCGGACATCGTCGTGGCCATCCTCGGGGTGGAGACCCTCTACGGCCGCAACATGGGCACCTATCGCGTGATGGACGCGCTCACCACGCTCGCGTTCGATTTCCCGCGCCGCGGCGAATACTTCCGCTCCGAGCTCGAGGAGTTCCTGCTCAACGCGCGCGAAGCCGGGGTGAACGCGCTCGACGTGCGCGGTTCCTACGCCGGCGCGATCGGGATCCCGCAATTCATGCCGGGCAGCTTCCGCCGCTTCGCCCTGGACTACGACGGCGACGGCCAGCGTGACCTGAATCAGAGCGCCGTGGATGCGATCGGCAGCGTCGCCAATTTCCTCAAGGCGCACGGCTGGGAGGCGGGGCTTCCCGTCGCGGCCCCGGCACAGGTAAGCGGCGAGTCCTACCGCAAGCTCGCCGACGCGGGAATCAAGCCTCAATATCGCGTCGCCGACCTGCAGGCTTTCGGGGTCGGCACCGCCGAGCTGCTACCGCAGGAGGCGGCGTGCGCATTGATCGAGCTGGAAACCCCCGGGCAGCCTCCGGAATACTGGGTCGGGCTGCAGAATTTCTACGCGCTCACGCGCTACAACCGCTCGAGCTTCTACGCCGTCGCCGTGATCGAGCTCGCGCGCGCCCTCGCGCAGGGGATACCCTGAGTCGGCGAGGCGGAAAGCAAGCAGGGTGCCGTGATTTGCCTTCTCACATCTCGCTATTTTGCACAGTTGCGAAACCGCAACTGTGCAAAATAGCGAGACTTATGTAAACCCAAAATCTTCGCGAAATCTATCTATGTCCGACTGATGAGAGATTGAGCGGCTACGCCCGGCCGCGGCTGCTATACTCCGCCGACCCTGAAACCCGACCGCCCATCTGCACATGACCGGCGCACAAAGACAATATCGCTACTACGAGTTCGTGATGGCGGCCTTCGTCACGGTGCTGGTCTGCTCCAACCTGATCGGCCCGGCGAAGATCGCGCAGGTCAGCCTGCCGCTGATCGGCCCGGTATCCTTCGGCGCGGGCGTGCTGTTCTTCCCCATCTCCTACGTCTTCGGCGACATCCTGACCGAGGTCTATGGCTTCGCGCGCTCCCGGCGCGTGATCTGGGCCGGGTTCGGCGCGCTGGGCTTCGCCTCCTTCATGTCCTCGGTGGTCGTCGCCCTGCCGCCGGCGCCGTTCTGGCAGAACCAGGGCGCCTACGAAATCGCCTTCGGCTCGACCTGGCGCATCGCGCTCGCCTCGCTCCTCGCCTTCTGGTGCGGCGAATTCGTCAACTCCTACGTCCTCGCCAAGATGAAGATCTGGACCCAGGGGCGCTGGCTGTGGACGCGTACCATCGGCTCGACGATATTCGGGGAAGGCGTGGATTCGCTGCTGTTCTACCCGATGGCTTTCTACGCCGGCGGCCTGATACCGGACGAGCGGCTGCCCGCCATCATGCTGGTCCAGTTCCTGACCAAGGTCGGCGTCGAGGTCCTGTTCACTCCGGTCACGTACAAGATCGTCGCGGCCCTGAAACGCGCCGAGCACGAGGACTACTACGACCGGCACACGGATTTCAATCCGTTCACGCTCAAGACTTGAGCGGCCTACGGAGTTCCCCTCCTTGAAAAGGAGGGGAACTCCGTTCTTGTCAGAGCAGCACGTCCTTCGACAGCCCGCGCCGGCGCAGCAGCCGGCGCAGGGCGGACAGGGCTTCGAGCTGGATCTGGCGTACCCGCTCGCGCGTGAGGGCGAGCTGCGCGGCGAGCTGCTCGAGGGTCACGACCTCCCGGCCGTTGAGCCCGAAGCGCCGCTCGATCACCGTGCGCTGCTTGTCGTTCAACTGCTCGAGCCACGTCCGGACCAGCGATTCGATCTCGTGCGCCTGGAGCTGCGCCTCGGGGCCGGTCGACTGCTCGTCGGCGATCGACTCGCCCACCGAGAGCATGGGATCGATATCGAGCGGCGCATCGAGCGAGGCGGTGTGCTCGTTGTGCTGGAGGATGCGCCGCACCTCCTCCGGCGTCCTTTCGGTGAACAGCGCGATGTCCTCGACGCCGGGCTCGCGCTCGGTGTGCGCCTCGAGATAGCGCTTGGCGCGCAGCACGGTGTTCAGCTCCTTGATCACGTGCACAGGGAGCCGGATGGTGCGCGACTGGTTCATGATGGCGCGCTCGACGTTCTGCCGTATCCACCAGGTGGCGTAGGTCGAGAAGCGAAAGCCCCGCTCCGGATCGAACTTCTCCAGGGCGTGCATGAGCCCCAGGTTGCCTTCCTCGACCAGATCAAGGAGCGGAACGCCGCGATTGAGGTACTGCTTGGCGATATTCACGACCAGGCGCAGGTTGTGCTCGATCATCTTCTGGCGCGCCCCGAAATCGCCCGTCGCCGCGCGCCGCGACGTGTCCAACTCCTCTTCGGGCGTGAGCAGCGCCTTCATGCCGATCTGGTGCAGGTAGGCCTGCGTCGAGTCCGAGAGCGTCTCGACCTCGCCCGCCGCAGGCTCCGCCTCGACCGCCGGCTCGGAGGCCTCCTCCTCCGCCGTCTCGCCCGGCGCTTCCAGCGGCCGCTCGTCCTCGGGCAGCTCGCCTTCGATTCCCTGGCCTGCAGGTCCGCTCGCGCTCACTGCGGCTGCTCCGGCAGGAACTTCATCGGATCGACCGGCTTGCCCAACCGCCGGATCTCGAAATGCAGCCGGGGCGACTCCGCATCGGTTGCTCCCACCTCGCCGATCTTCTGCCCCTTGGCGACGGTCTGGCCTTCCTTCACCAGGATCTGGTTGTTGTGCGCGTAGGCGGAAAGATAGGACTTGTTGTGCTTGATGATGACCAGCTTGCCGTAGCCGCGCAGCCCCGAGCCGCTGTAGACCACCTTGCCTGGCGCGGATGCCCAGACCGGATCGCCGATCCTGCCGGCGATATCCACGCCCTTGCTTCCAGAATCTGAGAACCTCGCGACGATTTTCCCCCTCGCCGGCCAAACCCAGTCGACCTTGTCCTCGTCATCGGGCTCTTGTCCCGGTTCGGGCTTCGCCGCCTGCGAGGACGGCTCCACCTTCGAAATCTGGGGGGGCGCTTCAGGCTTCGCCGGCTGCATCGGCATGGCCGGCCTCGCTGCGGGCGCCAACGCTTCGGGCCTGGAGTCGGGGGGCCGCGGCTCGATGCGCGCGATCGTCGTTTCATCGGTCATTCGCCGGGGCGGGGAAGCGCCGGACCCGAGCGGCCGCGATTCGACCCGCCCCGGACCGGTAACGGGACTGACCTGCACCGCGCCGTCCGACGGCGCCTGCGCCGTCGCGGCGGGAGGACCCAGGCGAAGCACGTCGCCCGTGCGGATCACGCTCGCGTTCGTAATCCCGTTCCATTCCGCCAGCTCGCGGTAGTCCAGCCCATGGTCGAGCGCGATGCCGAACAGCGTTTCGCCGCGCTTGACCGTATAGGTCTGCACGGCCGGTTCCACCTTGACCACGGCCGGCGCCGCCGGCGCCTGCGCGCCCGGCGCGCGCTCGACGACCGGCGCAGGCGGCCTGCTCGCGCAGCCAGCGATCGCGACGGCGATCGAGAACAGCGCCGCGCGCGTACCCGGCTTCATTGCTTGCCCGCCCGTATCGGCACGAAGCGCACCGGATCGAGCCACTGCTCGCGAAACCCGGACGCGGTCCTCTCGACCAGGCACAAGGATTGTTCCTTCGCGCCGAGCGGCGCGATCATCCGTCCGCCCGGCGCAAGCTGATCGAGCAGCGCCTTCGGCAATATGGGCGAGGCCGCCGCCATGACGATGGCGTCGAAAGGCGCCGCCTGCGCGAGCCCCCCCGTCCCGTCGCCGTGCACCAGGCGCAGGTTGGCGATGCGCAGTTCGCGCAGGTTGGCGCGCGCTTTCTCCAGCAGCGCGGATATGCGCTCGACCGAATAGACCTCCTTCGCCACCTGCGCGAGGATGGCGGCCTGGTAGCCGCAGCCGGTGCCAATCTCCAGCACGCGGCCCAGGCTTCGGCCCGCCCCGTTCAATCCCTCGCGGACGATTTCGATCATCCGCGCCACCACGAACGGCTGGGAGATCGTCTGCTCGAATCCGATCGGCAGCGCCGTATCCTCGTAGGCCCGGCTGGCGAGCGCTTCTTCGACGAACAAGTGCCGCGGAACCGCGCCCATCGCGGCGAGCACGACCTCGTCGCGTATGCCCTGCTCGCGCAGCCTCGCGACCATGCGATCGCGGGTTCGCTGCGAGGTCATGCCGATCCCGCGTGCCCTGGAGACGCTCATAGTGCCGATTCGATCCATCCCCGCAGCATCGGAATCTGCTGCTGATGCGTGAGATCCATCTGCAGCGGCGTGAGCGAGACGCGGTCGGCGGCCACGGCGTGGAAATCGGTTCCCGGTCCCGCATCCTGCGCCCCACCCGCCGCACCGACCCAGTACACGGTCTCTCCGCGCGGATTGACCGTGCTGATCACCCCCTCGGCCTTGTGGCGCCTGCCGAGCCGCGTCACTTCCAGGCCGCCGAGACTGTCGTAGTCGACATCCGGTACATTGACGTTGAGCAGCACCGGATAGGCGGGCGGAGATTGCTGGAAGCGCTCAACGAGCTCGCGCGCAATTCGCGCCGCGGTGTCGAAATGCTGCCCTGCCTTGCTCGTGAGCGAGATCGCAAGCGAGGGTATGCCGAGCAGATAGCCTTCGGTGGCCGCCGCGACAGTCCCCGAGTAGATCGTATCGTCACCCATGTTGGCGCCCAGGTTGATGCCCGAGATCACCATGTCGGGCAGTTGCTCGAGCAGCCCGGTGACGGCGAGGTGCACGCAGTCGGTGGGCGTGCCGTTGACGAACAGGAATCCGTTCGCGGACTTTCGCACTATGAGCGGGCGATCGAGCGTCAGCGAGTTCGATGCACCGCTGCGATCGCGCTCGGGCGCGACCACGGTGACGCTCCCCAGTCCGACCAGAGCGCCCGCCAGAATCTCGATGCCGGGAGCAAAGTAGCCATCGTCGTTGCTGAGAAGGATGCGCATGGGTGACGAAGATTATAACAACTCGCCTCGGACGCAATACGGTGTCATTCCGAGTCCTTCGGCTTCGCTCAGGATAAACTCCGCGAGGAATCTGCTTTTTGGACAGTGGAAAAGCAGATTCCTCGGCCGAAGGCCTCGGAATGACGCTGTTGCCCAGCGCGGTCCTAGGCGCGCTTGTCCAGCCGCTCCACCAGCGTTTTCAGCAGCTTGATACGCGCAAACAGCTTGTCCTGGGCTTCGATCAGCGTCCAGGGCGCGATCTCGGTCGAGGTGCGGTCGACCATGTCGCACACGGCGGCCTCGTACTCGCCCCACTGCTTGCGGTTGCGCCAGTCCTCCTCGGTGATCTTGAAGCGCTTGAACGAGGTCTTCTCCCGCTCCTTGAAGCGGCGCAGTTGCTCCTCCTTGGTGATGTGCAGCCAGAACTTGAACAGCATGCCGCCCTGCCGCACGAGCTGTTCCTCGAAATCGTTGATCTCGGAATAGCCGCGCATCCAGTCGGCCTGGGAGCAGAAGCCTTCGACGCGCTCCACCAGCACCCGCCCGTACCACGAGCGGTCGAAAATGGTGATGCCGCCGCGGCCCGGCACATGGCGCCAGAAGCGCCACAGATAGGGCTGCGCCCGCTCTTCCTCGGTGGGTGCGGCGATCGGCACGATGCGGAACTGGCGCGCGTCCAGCGCGCTCGTGATCCGGCGGATGGCCGATCCCTTGCCGCCGGCGTCCCAGCCCTCGAACACGAGGATGATCGATCGCCTGTGAACCTTCTTGTTGCGTGACAGCACGTTCAGCTCACCCTGGTATTTCTCGAGTTGCTTGTCGAAGCGCGCCTTGCTCAGTCGCTGGGACATGTCGAGATCGCGCAGCAACTTCAGATTGTCCAATTGCGGCATCGGGGGGGCGGCCTCGACCTTCTTCTCCTTCTGCGCGCCCTCCGAGATGCGTTTGCGCAGCGCGTCGAGCAAGATGCGGCCGGCGGTCAAGCTGCGGAAGCGGTGGTCGGCCCCCGAGACGACGATCCACGGGGCGCCGGCGGTGCTGGTCTCGCGCAGCGCATGCTCGGAGATCTCGCGGAACTTGTCGTAGACCTTGAAGCGCCTCCAGTCCTCCTTGGTCACGCGCCAGCGCGTCTTCGGATCGCGCTCCAGGGCCTTCAGACGCTTCCTCTGCTGCTCCTTGGACAGGTGGAACCAGAACTTGAGCAGCAGCACGCCCTCGTCCACCAGCATCTTCTCGTGGCGGAAGATCTCGTTCAGGTGCTTCCGCAGCTCGTCGTCGCCGGAGTTGCCCAGCACGCGATCGACGATGGGCGTGGTGTACCAGGAGCCGAAGAAGATGCCGATTTTGCCCCTGGGCGGCAGCGCGCGCCAGAACCGCCACATGGGCGGGCGCGCGGCCTCCTCGTCCGAGGGCGGGCCGAAGGCATAGGTGAGGATATGCCGCGGATCCATCCACTCGTTGAGGATGTTCACGGTTTCGCCCTTGCCGGCGCCGTCGACCCCGCCGATGATGATCAGCACCGGAAATTTCTTCAGTGCGCCCAGGTCGAATTGCGCGTTGAGCAGCGCTTCGCGCAGCTTGGGCACCTCGCGCCTGAACTCCTGCTTGCTGATCTTGTGTTCCAGGTCCGCCGATTCGAACATGAAAACCTCCCGTTAACTAAGCCGGCACAGCCGGAGCCAAACAGGTTGCCCTTTTTCCGGATCCCATTCATCTCGCTATTTTGGGAAGTTGCAACTTCGCAACTTCCCAAAATAGCGAGACCCTGATAACCCCAAATTCCTCGCCAGGGCTGTCAACACTTGACTGTCAAGATACTAACTGTCCTCGTCGCCGGCTCACGTCCAGAATGGCGTGCGCCGTGCAAATCCGTCCCATGCGCGCGCGAGCCCGTCGACGGCCCGCGCCTCCGCCGCGGCGACCCATCCCTGCACCAGGCCGATCGTGCGTCCATCGACGCGGCCGGAGGCGCCGGCCTCCCCGATCAGCCGGGCACAGATCGCGGCGTCGTTGACCGCGCCAAGCGCGTCCTGCAACTCCGACAGCGCCTCGACGTAGCGCCCGGCCCGCTTGTGCGGATACAAGGCCGCGAAGAACTCCGCGCAGTAGCGCAGCTTCTTCGCAGCGATGCGCGCCCGGTGGCGGTCCTCGGGGCTCGCCTCGGCGAGCGTCCCGCCGCGCCTGCGCAGCGCACGGTCGCGGCGTTCGATCACCGCGCTCGCGAACGACCGCGCCGACGCGGCCTGCCCGGGCGCCTCCGCGGGCAGCGGCCCGGCGAGCAGCTCGCCGATCGCGAGCAGCAGCGCCGTGTAACGGGCGCCGCGCACCGCCTCCCGCGCGGCGGCAAGGTGCCGGCGCCGCCGCCGCAGGCAGCGAGCGCGGAACGCCGCGAGGCCCGCGTCGCCGCGTTCACGCTGCAGGAGCGGTGGCAGGACCTCAGTCAGGAACACATCCCAGTTGCGCGCGGGCCCGATCGCAGAGAACAGCCAGCGCAGCTCCTCGCGCAGCGGCTCGCGCGCGGCGCGCCAGTCGGGGTCCTCGGGCATCGCCAAGGCGACGCGCAGCATTCTGTATCCCACCCTGAGCTGGTGCAGGAATTCCGGGTCCCTGTCCGACAGGAAGCCGTCCTCGTTGGCGTGGACCTGCGCAAGGCAGGCCCGTGCGATCGCGAACAGGGCTCCGGCGCGGTTCATGTCCGCATGCAGCGCAACATCCTCCGCCTTGCGCGGTCTGGGCCGATCGCCGCGGGCGATCGCGTAGCCCCGCTCGGCCTTGGACATCGCACCGAGACGAAACGGGACCTCCTCGAGCAATGCCCGGGCGAACGCGAACAGCGCGGCCGGCCCCCCTGCGCCCGGATCGAGTTCGATCTCCACTTCGCAGATCGGCGCGCGCGCGTTCCCCGCCCGAATCCAGCCCAGGTCGGTGCACAACTCCGCCTGCGCGCCGCCTTCGAGATCCAGCCTGAGCGCGGTCCGGCGAAAGCGCGTCGAGAACGCCGGGCGCAGGTCCTCCCGCGTGCGCCGACTGGCGAACACCGATCCATACGGGGTTTTCGCGAGCAGCGCGAAGTCGATGCGGCGGCCCGCGACCGCCCACTCGTATTCCTCCCGCGCGTGCAGGCCCGCGGCGCCCCTTGCGCCCTGAGCGGCGTCGGATTTCAGCGTCTGCAGCCACCGTCCCCCCGATCGCCGCAGGCGCAGCGCCAGGCCTCGGGACAACAGGTGACCATCCGGCGTATCGAAATACACGCTCGTGAGCTCGCTCGTGCGCGCGGGGCCGCGCGAGCGGCGCTCGACCGCCCCGGCAGTGAGAACCCGGTCGAGGTCTCCGCGCGCCACGAGGAGTTTCAGTTCGATTTCCATTTCTGAGCCGGCACAGCCGGATTCAAACAGCTTGCCGTGATTTGCCATCCCAAATCTCCCGATTTTGCGCCGTTGCAACTTCGCAACGGCGTAAAATCGGGAGACTGATGTAAACCCAAAATCCTCGCCCATTCTGTCAACATCGGAGTGAAAAGATACCAAACAGATTGTTGAAATTCGTCGCTCGATGCCAATTTCTTGTCATCCTGAGCGAAGCGAAGGATCTGCTGTTGCGGCAGATCAACGACCTGCAAAAGCAGATTCTTCGTCGCGGAGTTTATCCTGAGCGAAGTCGAAGGGCTCCTCAGAATGACGGCGTTTTTCGCCAGCCTGCTAGCGCCGCTGCGCCTGGAATACCCCCGAGACTTCGCCGATCAACGTCAGCGTGCGCTTCAGGCGCGGCAGGCCGTCGATCTCGACGGTGAACGCCATCGTCGCGATGCCGTTCTTGGACTGCGTGTTCACCGCGGTCACGTTGATCTGCTCGCGCGACAGCACCTCCGAGACTTCGTGCAACAGGCCGTGCCTGTCGTTCGCCCTGACCACGATGTCCACCGGGAAGACCCGGCCGTCCTGGACGCCCCACTGGGCCGCGATCATGCGTTCGGGGAAACGCGACCGGATCTGGGCGAAGCTCGAGCAGTCGGCGCGATGGATCGAAACGCCGCGGCCCCGGGTGACGAAGCCCACGATCGCATCCGGAGGCGCGGGCTTGCAGCAGCGCGCAAGCTGCGTCATCAGGCGGTCCACGCCGACGACGAGTATGCCGCCGCCGCCCGCTTCGGCCTTGCTGCGATGGGTCTGGAGCTCCGGCGGCGGCGGCGCCTCGGGTTCCCCGCGCAGCGCGAGCTGGATCTGGCGCGCGCTGAGGTCCTCGCGTCCGACGGCGGCAAAGAAGTCCTCCGACTTGGCGAAGCCCAGCTTCGCCGCCAGCGCGTCGAGCGCGGCGCCCGCCTTGCCTTCCCGGTGCAGCTCGCGCTCGACGATGGCGCGGCCCTCGGCAATGGTCTGGCCGAGCTCCAGGGTGTTGAACCACTGGCGCACCTTGTTGCGGGCGCGCGAGCTCTTGATGTAGCCCAGTGCCGGATTCATCCAGTCGCGGCTGGGCCCTCCGGTCTTCGCCGCGACGATCTCGACGCGCTCGCCGTTCTTCAACTCATGGTCGAGCGGCACCATCGCGCCGTCCACCTTGGCCCCGCGGCAGCGGTGGCCCAGGTCGGTGTGCAGCGCGTAGGCGAAATCGATCGGCGTCGATCCCTGCGGCAGATCGATCACCCTGCCCTGGGGCGTGACCACGTACACCGTCTCGTCCAGCGCGGCCTGCTTGAACTGCTCCACCCAGTCGCTCGAATCCACGATCTCGTCGCGCCATGCGAGAACCTGGCGCAGGAACGCGATCTTCTCGTCGAACGCGTCGGCCTTCGCCCCCGGCGCGCGAGGCGGCGCGCCGCCCTCCTTGTAGCGCCAGTGCGCCGCGACGCCCAGCTCGGCGTGGCGGTGCATCTCGTGGGTGCGGATCTGCACTTCGAGCGCGCGCCCGTCCGGACCGATCACCGCGGTGTGCAGCGAGCGGTAGAAGTTTCCCTTCGGGCGCGAGATGTAATCGTCGAACTCCTTCGGGATCGGCTGCCAGAGATTGTGGACGATGCCCAGCGCCGTGTAGCAGTCCTTGACGCCGTCCACCAGCACGCGCACGCCCCGCACGTCGTAGAGCTGCGAGAAGTCGAGCGACTTCTGGCGCATCTTGTTGTAGATGCTGTAGATGTGCTTGGGACGCCCGCTGATCCCGGCGTCGATTCCCGCGGCCGCGAGCTCGCGCCTGAGCGCGGCGATCGCCTCGTCGATGGACCGCTCGCGCTCGGCGCGGCGTTCGTCGAGCATGCTCGCGATGCGCTTGTACAGCTCCGGTTCGATGAAGCGGAAGGAAAGGTCCTCGAGTTCCCACTTGAGCTGCCAGACGCCGAGGCGATTGGCGAGCGGCGCGTAAATGTCCAGGGTCTCCTGGGCGACGGGGCGGCGCACCGCGTCGTCCTGGCGCGTGAGGAAGCGCAGCGTCTGCGCGCGGGAGGCCAGGCGCAGCAGCACCACGCGGATGTCGGCGACCATGGCGAGCAGCATCTTGCGCAGCACTTCGGCCTGCGACTGCCGCGCCGCGCCCTTCGCCTCGGTGGCGACGCTGCGCGTGATCACGCGCAGGCTGTTCAGGCGCGCGATGCCCTGGACGAGCGCCGCCACGTGCTCGCCGAAGTCCTGCCTGAGTTTCTCGTCGCTGTCGGGTGCAAAGCTCGGCATCGCGAACAGCAGCCCGGCGGCACGCGCATCGGCGTCCAGCCGCAGCGCGGCGATGCTCTGCGACAGGCCGAGCGCATGCTCCATTGCCGGCTCGCCCGTGCCGAGGAGCTTGTCCGCGTAGACGCTCTGCGCGAGACCGAGCGCGCGCTCGAGCTTGGCGCGCTCGGCGACCGACAGCCCGCCCGCCAGCGCCTCCATGGGCGTCGCGGCCGACTGCGGACCGGGTGAAGTGACGGAAACCATTGCTTTCGCGGCCGGAACGCCGCGGAGTGTGCGGGCATCGACTGTGCGCGCCGCCCGCCTGCCGCCACCGGGCGGACACTGGCGATCGCGCATGGGGGCAATTATCGCATACCCGGGCAAGCGCCTGGACGGATTTCCTGGCGGCATCCGGACGGGTTCGCCATAATGGGTCGCTTCACGGAAATCTCATGACCAGGCCCCGTTCCCACCCCATACTGCCCTACCTGCTGCTCACCGTGAGCGCCGCATCCTGGGGCGCGAACTGGGCCGTGGTGCGCGCCGTCATCCAGGACATCACGCCTTTCGCGCTCGTCTTCTGGCGATTGCTGCTCGCCTGCCTGATTCTGTTTCCGTTTGCCGCGCCCCACCTGCGTCGCGACCTTCCCGCCGCGGTGAAGAAATGGAAGTGGATCGCTTTCTTCGGCTTCACCGGCGTGGCCGGATTTCCGATGCTCGGCTATATGGGCCTGCACCATACGACTGCCATCAACGCCGCCGTGCTGAACTCTTCGCTGCCGCTGTTCATGGTGCCGGCAGCCTGGCTCGCGCGCGGCGACACCATCCGCCCGCGCCAGCTCGCGGGCATGGTCCTGTCGCTGTCCGGAGCGCTCGCCATCGTGACCGCGGGCAATCCCGCCGCTCTGGCATCGCTCGCGATCAACCCGGGGGACCTGCTGATCCTGCTCGCGGTCCTCCTGTGGGCGCTCTATACCGTGCTGCTGCACCACCGGCCTTCCATGCACGCCCTGTCCTTCCTGTTCTTCACCATCGTCGCAGGCGTCGCGTTCTGCGCGCCGTTCTACGCGATGGAGCTGTTGTCAGGTGCCACGGTCACCGTCAACCCGCGCATGCTCGCGGCGCTTGCCTACCTCGTGATCTTCCCGTCTATCGTCGCCTACGTCTGCTGGAACCGCGCCGTGCCGCTGGTCGGTCCCAACGTCGCGGGCTTCTTCAATCCGCTCGTGCCCGTGTTCGGCACCCTCTCCGCGGTCCTCCTGCTCGGCGAGCGCATCCACGCCTACCACGTCACCGGCTTCGTGCTCGTGCTCGGCGGTTTGTATCTGACGTCGAAACGCTGATATGAGCCTGTTCAAATCCTGGCGGCGCAAGCGGACGCTCAAACGCACGCAGATCGACCCCGCGCTCTGGCGGCGGGTCGTTGCGTCGCTGCCGTTCCTGCGCGGACTCAGCGAGGACGAACTGGCGCGGCTGCGCGAGCTGGCGATCCTGTTCCTCGCGGAAAAGGAGATGCACGGCGCGCAGGGATTCGAGCTCACCGACGAGATGCGCCTGTCGATCGCGCTGCAGGCGTGCCTGCCGGTGCTCAACCTCGGCATCGACTGGTACGAGGGCTGGATCGGCATCGTCGTCTATCCGAGCGAGTTCCGCGTACGCGGGGAGGAGATGGACGAGCACGGCGTCATGCACGCCTATGACGAGGGGCTCTCAGGCGAGGCCTGGCCCGGCGGGCCGGTGATCCTGTCCTGGGAGGACGCGGGGAATTCCGAAGCGGGCTACAACGTCGTCATCCACGAATTCGCGCACAAGCTGCACATGCTGCACGGCGACGAGGAGGGGTTTCCGGTGCCCGGCGCGGACATGGACGCCGAACGCTGGCGCGAGACCCTCGAGCGGGCCTACGAGCGCTTCTGCCGCGAAGTCGATTCGGGCGAGCCGACCATCATCGACGAATACGCCGCCGAGCATCCCGCCGAATTCTTCGCCGTGATGAGCGAAGCCTTCTTCACCGACTCGGCCATCGTCGCGCGCGATTATCCCGAGCTCTACGCGCAGCTCGCGCGGTTCTACCGGCAGGATCCGGCCGGGGAGTAAGATGCGCCGAATGCGCGTGCCTGCCGCCGCGGTCCTGCTGGGATGCCTCGTCGCTTGGGGCTGCACTTCGGGCGCCCGATTCGGGGCGCGGAGCATTTCGGGCGTGGTGAGCGACGAAGCGGGGCATCCGGTCGACGGCGCGCTGGTGCGTCTGCAGGGAACGAACATCACGACCAGGAGCGACGCGCACGGCCGGTTCCGGATCGCGGCGCGCGACGAGGCGAGGCATGTCACCGCCTGGAAACCGGGCTTCTTCAACGGCGGCGCGCAACTCGCCGGCGGAAACGAGAGCTACCGGATCCGCCTGAAACCCCTGCCGCAAGGCGACAACGCCGTCTATCGGTGGACCCCCACGCGCCTGCCCCCCGATGGCAAGGCACCCGAGCACGCCGCCGCGCCCTGCGAGACCTGCCACACGCGCGACGCCTTTCCCGTCGTCGATGAATGGCAGGGAAGCGCCCACGCGCGCGCCGCGACCAACCCGTTCTTCCTCTCCGTGTTCAACGGCGACCGAAGCACGGCGGGGCTGGTTCCCGAGCTCGGCTACAAGCGGGATTTCCCGAAGTCGAACGGCAATTGCGCCGCCTGCCACGTACCTGCCCTCGCGCTCGAGAATGCCTTCGATGCCGACCCCAACCGCGCGCGCGCGGTCGAGCGCGAAGGCGTGTTCTGCGATTTCTGCCACAAAGTGTCGAACGTGACCGTGGACGCGACCGGCGGCCGGCCCGGCGTGCTGTCGATGAGCTTCAGCCGGCCGCCTGAGGGAGAGAAGCTCTTCCTCGGACCCTTCGACGATGCCTTTCCGGGCCCGGACAGCTTTCATCCCCTGTTCAAGGAAAGCCGCTATTGCGCCGGCTGCCACAACGGCCGATTCTGGAACGTAAGTGTCTATTCCGAGTTCGACGAGTGGGCGGCGAGCGGCTACGCCCGTCGCGGCATTCAATGCCAGAACTGCCACATGAAACCCGATGGCAAGACCCATCGGGTCGCCCTGGAGAAGGAGGGCGCGATCCGGCGCGACCCGCTCACCGTGGCCTCTCACGCGTTTCCGGGCATTGCCGACGAGAAGTTCATGCGCGACGCGGTCGAACTGCAGGCGGTCGCGGTTCGCGCCCGGGGGCGGATCGAAGTCACGGTCACGGTGCGCAATCGCGGCGCCGGCCACCACCTGCCGACAGGCAATCCGATGCGCAACCTCGTGTTGCTCGTCGACGCGCGCGACGCCGAGGGCCGCCGCCTCGAGCTCGTTGCAGGAGAGCGGCTGCCCGCGTGGGCCGGGCGCGGCGCGGAGGAGAACGGCAACTACGCCGGCCTGCCCGGCAAAGGATATGCGAAGGTGCTGCAGACCTTGTCGCAGTATCCGGCGGACCGGCGCCAGGCTGCGTCCTTCGCACCGATCTATCCGGCACCCCACTGGCGGCCGGTGCTGCTGGAATCGGACAATCGCATCCCGGCCGAGGGCAGCGATACGAGCGCCTTCAGCTTCGCGTCGCCGAGCGGCGGCGGCAGCGTGCGGGTAAGCGTGCGTTTCATCTACCGGCGCGTGTTCCGCTCCTGGCTGGAGCCCGACGCAAAGCCGCTGGGCGATTTGCTACTCGCGGAAAAGTCGTCTACTTTGGCCGAATGAGGCCGTTAAGGAGAGGTATGAACGTGCGCCAGTCGATGAATTTCCTGTGCACCGTGGTGCTGACAGCCGGGCTGCTCGCGTGGTCGGTCGCTGCGCGTTCGGATTGGGTATCCACGGGCGGTCCTTTGGGCGGACTCGGCTACGACGTGCGCATCCATCCGGTGACCAAGACGACGATGTACGTCACCGACAACTTCGCCGGCGTCGTCAAGAGCACCGATGCCGGCGCCACCTGGGCCGCCACCAACAGCGGCATCTCGGTGCGGGGCGGCCCGTCGGGCGACGCCTATACCATCTTCAGCCTGACCATCGACCCGAACAATCCCGACATCGTCTGGGCCGGAACCCAGGGAGAGGGCGGCCTGTTCGGCATCTTCAAGAGCACCGACGCCGGCGCCACCTGGTCGATCAAGTCCGGCGGCCTGACCGCGGAGCCGTACGGCATCGTGTTTCGCGGCTTCACGGTCGAGCCGGGCAACTCCAGCGTGGTCTATGCGATGGCCGAATTGCCCACGGCGACCAACGGGCGCGAGTTCAACCGGACGCGGGGCCGGGTCTACAAGTCCGCCAATGGCGGCAGTACCTGGAGCGCGATCTGGGACGGCGACAACCTCGCCCGCTATCTCATCATCGATCTACGCGACTCCCAAACGCTTTACCTGTCCACGGGGATATTCGATCGCGAGGCGAACAATTCCACGTGCGCGGACGGCATGACAGCCAGCCAGGCAGGCGGCGTTGGAATATTGAAGAGCACCGACGGCGGTGCCACCTGGACCGCCATCAACAGCGGCCTGGACGACCTCTACGTCGGCAGCCTGCGCATGCACCCGACCAATCCCGACATCCTCTTCGCGGCCACGGGCAACAACGCCTGCTCGGGGCAGTACGAAGGTGCGGCGAGGAGCGGCCTGTTCCGCAGCACCAATGGCGGCGCCACCTGGACCAAGGTGATTTCCACGCAGATCATGACGACGGTGAATTTCGCGCCCTCGAACCCGAACATCGTCTACGCGGGCAGCAGCAACGCGTTCTACCGCAGCAGCGACGGAGGAACTACCTGGACGAGGTACGGCAAGGTCACCGACGACTGGGGGCCGCAAGGGGTGCGCGCCGGCTTTCCGATCGACGTCGTCGTCGATCCGGGCGATTCCAACCTGGTCTACGCCAACAATTACGGCGGCGGAGTGTTCCGCTCCACCGACGGAACCCAGACCTGGCAGATCTGGAGCAAGGGCTACTCCGGGGCCTTCATCAAGCAGGTGTTCGTCCCGCCGGCCAGCCCGTCCACGGTCCTCGCCATCGGCCGCAGCGGTCCCTATTCGAGCGCGAATTACGGCGGCGATTGGACGGGCATCACGCTCAGTAACGCGAGCGAGTGGGTCGCCATCACTGGCCACCCGAGCAACCACCGGGTGGTGCTGATGACCGACGAGCACATGGGACTGATCGTGCGCAGCGAGGACGGTGGCGCCACGGGCTCCGTCGTCTTCACCCACCCTCAGTCCAACGCGGCATCGATCACTTCCCGCCAGGGGTTCAAGGGGCTCGCCTTCGCGCCTTCCAACGGCAATATCGTCTACGCCGGCGTGGCCAAGGAGCGCGGCACCATCGACACCAGCGTGCCGCTGGGCACGGTGCTGTACAAGTCGACCGACGCCGGACGGACGTTCGCGGCAGCGAGCACGAATCTGAACGGCAAGAACGTGCATAAGCTCGTGGTGCATCCGACCGATGCCAACACCGTGTGGGCCGCAACGAGCGGCGGGCTCTACAAGAGCTCGAACGGCGGCACGACCTGGACTCTGCTGGGACTCTCGGGGAAGAACGTCATTGCGGTGGCGGTGAATACGGCGACCAACAGCCTGGTGGCCTCGGAACAGGACGTGGGCGTGTGGCTGAGCGAGAACGGCGGCACCTCATGGTCGGGTCCGAAGAACACCGGATTCACCAATGCGAACCCGCGCATCATGGCCTTCGCATTCGACCCGTCGGCCGCGCAAACGGTCTACGCCGGGGACTACTATTCGGGGGTGTATCGCTCGACGGACAACGGCAGTACCTGGAGCCCGTACCCGGATTCGAGCATGACCGGGCTCAGCTTCAAGGCCATCCGAGATCTCACCATCGGCAACGGCATACTCTATGTCGGCACCGAAGGCGGGGGCGTCTTCCGCCATGGCAGCTTGCCGACGGCCACGACCCGCTCAATCACGGGCAGCGCTTCGGGCCCGCTGACGGCGCGGGTGCTCTCGGTGACCATACAGCCGGTGCAATCGGAGCTGGGCGCGAGTCGCCAGATCTACGTCGCTGCGCTGCTCACGGACGGAAGCTACTATTTCCGGACCTCGTCCGGCTGGCAGTTGTGGACGAGCGGGAGCTTCCCCGTCTATGCCAGTGGTGCGCTGGCGTCACAGACCGTACAGCTCCTCGACGGCAGCCTGGACCTGTCCGGCATCGTCGGCACCCAGATCTACGTCGGCTATGGCATCGACGACGCGGAGATGGTGGCCAACAGCCGCTACGCCCTCGTCCATACCGTGCAGTAGGGTGCCCGTCACTCCGCGAGCAGGAATGCCCGCACCATTGCGATCTGGTCCGCGTGCATGAGCGTAGGCGCATGGCCGATGCCGCGCACCTCGGCGAGCGCCGCGCGCGGGCCGCGTTCCGCCATCCGGGCAGCGGTCTCGCGGGTGAGCAGGTCCGAGTGCTCGCCGTGCATCACGAACGTCGGGCAGCGAACCGCGTCGTAGACCTTCCACAGATCCACGTCCTTGTGCGGCGCCTCGGCATTGAACGGCACCGCGATCGCGGGATCGTAGCGAAATCGGTACGTCCCGTCCGGATCGCGGCGCACGACGTGCTCGGTGAGGAAGCGCCACTGCGCATCGCTGTGCGGTCCGAAGGGCGCGGCCACGACGCGCACGAACTGCTCGGCCGCCTCGAAGCCCGGGAAGACCGGCGCCTGGCCGAGGTAGTCGGCGATGCGCGCGAGCGCTGCCGCGCTGAGGACCGGCCCGACGTCGTTCAGCACCAGCCGGGTGATGGGCGAATCCGGCAGCGAGGCGAGCGTCATGCCGATCAGGCCGCCCATCGAGGTGCCGACCCAGTGCACGCTCTCCGCGCCGATGCGGGCGATGAGCGTCACCATGTCGCCGAGGTAGGTCGGCATCGCGTATTCCATCGGGTTCTTCAGCCAGTCCGACTCCCCCCGGCCCGGCACGTCCGGGCACACGACGCGGTAGTGCGTGCACAATTCCCGGGCGAGAAAGTCGAAGTCGCGCGCACAGCGCGTCAGGCCGTGCACGCAGACGAGCACGCGCGGATTCCCGGGCTCGCCCCATTCCACGTAGGACATGCGGTGCAGGCCGCCCGGCGCGATGCACTGCACGCTGCGCCGGCTGAACGATTCGGTCACGTACCTCCCCCTCTTGGACGTTGGGCTGACGCCGCGAGTATAGCGTGCGGGCCTCAGCGGCCGTGCCAGTAGCGCGGCGCGGCCTTCCGTTGCCCGAGCACGGTGACACCGTCGCCGTCGATGAGCGCCTCCACCGCCCCCGACACGTCGGTGCGCACGATGCGGCTGCCCTGCCCCTGGTAGCGCGCGATCACCTCCGGCGTGGGGTGGCCGAAGCGGTTGCGGTAGCCGACCGAGAAGACGGCCACCTCCGGCGCGACCGCGCGCACGAACGCGCGGGTCGACGAACTCTTGCTGCCGTGGTGAGGCACGACCAGGACCTTTGCCCGCAGGTCCTGCGCGTGCCGCGAGAGCAGATCCGCCTCGCCGCGCCACTCGAGGTCGCCCGTGAGCAGCGCGGACCCGTGGGGCCCGGACACCTTGAGCACGCAGCTCAGGTTGTTCGCCGACCCTCCCGGATCGGCGTAGCGCTCCATTGCGGGATGGAAGAATTCGAAACGCACGCCGTCCCAGTCCCAGGCGCCGCCGTCCGCGCAGGGGATGCGGTAGGGCGCCGCCTGCGCGATTTCGCTGGACGCGGCCAGCGACGAACGCAGCTGCGCCACCGGCAGCGCGCGCATCACCGAGAGCGCGCCGCCCAGGTGGTCGGTGTCGTCGTGCGAAACGACGAGCGCGTCGAGCGCGCGCAGGCCCTGGCCCCGCAGCGCGGGCACGATCACGCGGCTGCCGGTGTCGGAGTCCGGGCTCCAGGCGGGGCCCGCGTCGTAGAGCAGCGCGTGCGAACGCGTGCGCACCAGCACGGCGAGCCCTTGACCGACCTCGAATACCGTGAGCGCGAGCGCGCCTCTCGGCAGTTGCTCGGGAGTGACGGTCGCCATCGGCAGGAGCAGCACGGCGCCCATCCAGCGCGACGGAAAACCGCGCGGCAGCAGCATCCAGGCGATCCCGGCGAACGCGAGCAGCAGGGTCCAGGCTTGCGGCGCGTGCTGCTGCCACACCGCCCCCTCGAACGAGGCGAGCCAGCGCAGCCACCGCATCAGCCATACCAGCAGCCAATGGCCGAGCTCGAGCGCGATATCGAGCGGCGGCACGGCCCCCGCGAGCGCAAGCGGCGCGACGACCGCGCTGACGACCGGGATGGCGACGGCGTTGGCGATCGGCGAGGCGAGCGACACCTGCTGGAACAGCGCGAGCAACAGGGGCGCGAGCCCCACCGTCACGGCCCACTGCATCGCGCCCCACTCGGCGATCCAGTGCGGCTTGGCGACGCGCCCCGACCCGACGTAGAAAATCAGCGCCACCGCGCCGAACGACAGCCAGAATCCGGGCGAATGGACGGCCCAGGGATCCAGCAGCAGCACGACCAGGAGCGCGAGGGCGAGCACGCGCGAAGGCGAGCTCAGGCGGTCGAGCGCGAGCGCAAGCGCGACCGTCGCCACCATGTAGAGCGTGCGCTGCGCGGGGACCGCGAACCCGGAGATCAGGCAGTAGCCGAGCGCGGCGGCGACGCCGGCGAGCGCAGCGGCCTTGGGCGCCGGATAGCGAAGCGCGAGCGCCGGCGCGCGCCGCCACGCGAACAGCACGAGCGCCGCGAACAAGCCCGACACCATGGTCACATGCAGCCCGGAGATGCTCATCAGGTGGTTGACGCCCGTGCGATTGAAGACCTCCCATTCCCCCGCCTCGATCGCCTTCTGGTCGCCGATGGCGAGCGCGATCAGGATACCGGCGTAGCGGTGCTCGGGAAGGACGTCCCAGAAGCGCTCGCGTATGGCCTCGCGCAGCCGCTCGACCGCGTAGCCGGGCCGAAGCACCATGGCGTCGAGCCGCTCGCGCGCCCCGGCGCGCGGACCCGTGCGCACCGTGCCGGTTGCGCGGATGCCGCGCTCGAGCAGCCATGCCTCGTAGTCGAAGCCCTGGGGATTCGCCTGCCCGTGGGGCAGCCTCAGGCGCACGGGCAGGCGCCAGCGCTCGCCGGCGCGTACCGGCACCACTTCCTGGTACTCCTCGCGCGAGAGGCCGTTGTACCAGGCGAGCGAGACGCGCTGCGGCACGCCCGCCTCGCGCGGCGCGACCGATTCGATGTCGAAATCGAAGCGCACGCCGCCGTCGAACGGCTGGGGCAGCCCGGCAACCACCCCCGCGACCTCGATGTCCCTTCCCTCCCACGCGGGATCGAGGCGGTCGGCCATGCGCCAGTGTCCCCAGAGCGCCGCCCAGAGGAAGCCGAGGACCGCGAACGCGCAGGCGTATGCGACCCGGCGCACCCAGCGCGCGCCTGCGGGCGTACGCAGCCCGGCCGCGGCGGCGGACAGCGCCGCCGCGCAAAAGGCCAGCGAAACGAGCAGCGCCGCACCCGGAAGCCGCGCCTGCCGCTCGAGCAGCCATACGCCGAGCGCAAATGCGACTACGGCGAGGCGCACGGGCGGGCGTTGCGCGGCGTGACCATTCGTGCATTAACGCCCGAACCGCCCAGGCGTTGATGCGGCCGTGGCTGGGGGAGAGTGCGGCGCCTCGTCGTCCCGGGGGCGCGCCCGCCGTTCAGCGCGGTGCGCGGGCCCCGCGGATGCTACTTGACCTGGATGTCGTTCCTGACGTACTTCACGCCCTTGACGTCTCTGGCGATCTTCTCCGCCTTGGTCGCTTCACTGCGGGAATTCGCGAACCCGCTCAGCTGAACCACGCCCTTGAACGTTTCGACGCTGATATGGAGCGCGCTCACCTCCTTGTCGGCGACGAAGGCCGTCTTGACCTTGGCCGTGATTGCGCTGTCGTCGAAATACTCGCCGGTGCTTTCCCGCGTCTGCGAACCCGCGCAGCCGCCCAGCCCGATCAGGATTGCGAAGACCAGCGCCCAGGCGCCGGTGAGCGATCGATGGGAATCTCTCATGTCAGTCTTCCTTTGCGTGATGAAGAAGCGTTGTGGAACCTGTTCCCTTGCGCACTAGCCTTGCACGACCCGGACCGGGGACAACTGCGTCGACGGCCAATAGAAACGCAAATTGGCCTTGCGCCCGGATTGGAGGTTCACGATCCGTATGAGCGTCTGGCCTTCGCTCTTGATCATCACGCGGTACAGGCCATCGGGCAGTCTGGCGTAGAACAACGGCCCGTCGGACACCGCGTCGACGATCGTGCTCCCGCGGTCGTCCTGGATCGCGACCTTGGCATGCGCCGGATACCGCTCGGCGCCCGACGCGGCGAACAACAACCTCAGGTTGAACTTGTCGGCCAGCGCGCTCATCGCCTGCACTTGCTCGGTGCCGGCGCCGCTGGTGATGTAGTTCGCCTGCCTGCGCACGTGTCGCAGAGCCGCCTTCGTCCCCTCGTCTGCAGAGGCGAACGGCGTGATCCCCGAGACCGCGGTCGCTCCCGTCGCGGCCAAGCAAACGCATATGATCCCGTACCCGATCACGGTTCCGGTGCTCATGGCATCCTCCGCTCGCAGTGTCTTGGCCCATGCCAAGCACAGACGGACTGTCTGGCTGCCATGGGTGCACGCAGAATCCATGCCATCGGACTGTCCCTTCCGTCCTCGGGCAAAGGCGGTTGCCTGGCTTGCGCCGGCAGCGTGATCGTGAAAATCTTCCAAGCAAGCCGTGTATGAATTTCCACGCCGGATGCGGCGGACTTGCGGAAGGCCAGGGCTGTGCGCCCCTGGCCGGAAGGCGCCTCTAGAGTGAAGGCCGCGCGCCGAAAGCAGCAAGGACCCCCGGCAACGTGTCCGGGTCGATGGGCTTCACGATGTGGGCGTCGAATCCGGATTCCGCGGAACGGCGCCGATCGTCCTCGGTGCCGAATCCGCTCAGCGCGATCAGGCGCGCATCCCTCATGCCGAGCTCGGCGCGGATGCGCCCCGCGAGCTCGTATCCGCTCATTCCCGGCATCCCGATATCGACAAAGATGATCTCCGGTTGGAATTTGGCCACCATGCGCAATGCATCCGCGCCGTCGCAGGCCAGTTCGGCCCGGTGCCCCATCAGGTTCAGCACCATGCCGAGGGTCTCCGCCGCATCCGCGTTGTCATCCACCACGAGTACGCGCCGGGGCGATTCCAGCGTCGCCGCGCCCGGGGCCGGCATCCCCGGCTCGACGGCCGCCGCGCCGCCGGATATGCGCGGCAGGCGCACCGTAAACACGCTTCCCTTTCCAAGACCGGCGCTGCTCGCCGCCACGGTTCCCCCATGGAGCTGCACGAGGTTGCGCACCAGCGACAGCCCGATTCCAAGTCCTTTGCGCGTTCGCTCGGCAGACGCGTCGACCTGCGCGAACAAGTCCCAGATGTGCGGAATCATCTCGGGAGCGAGGCCGATACCGGTATCCCAGACGCGGATCACCGCATCGCTGCCGTCCGCTTCGACGGTGACGCCGATGCGCCCGTCGCGATCCGTGTATTTCACCGCGTTCAGCAGCAGGTTCTCCAGGATCTGCTGCAGGCGGACGCGGTCCGCTTCCACCACCAGCGCGTCGCCGGGAAGGCTCACCGTGAAGTCGCGGCCCGCCGCGTCGCCGACGGACCGGTACGCCGTCAGGGCTTCGCGGACCTCGTGCGTCAGGTCGACGCGCTCGTTGCGCAGGACGATCTTTCCGCTTGTGATCCGGGCGACGTCCAGCAGGTCATCGACCAGGCGCGACATGTGATCGACCTGCCGCGACATGATGTTCATCAGCCGTTCGCTCCCGGCCGCGCCGCCGAGCCGCAGGGCATGCAGGCTCGTGCGCATGGGCGCCAGGGGGTTGCGCAATTCGTGGGAAAGCATCGCCAGGAATTCGTTCTTGCGCCGATCCGCCTTGCGGATCTCCTCGTACAACAGGCAATTCTCCAGAGCGATCGCGGTACGCCCCGCGACGTCCTCGGCAAGCGCGATCTCGGCGCTGCCGAAGCTGCGGCCCGAAGTCCCCAGCGCAAGCGCAAGCACGCCCCGATGCCTTCCCTGCGCCAAGAGGGGAAATACTCCCAGTTGCCCCGGAAGCCCGGTTGCATCGGGAGCGCCCGCGAGCCCCGCCGGGAACGAGCGCGCGGCCGACCGCGGGTCCGTGTAGAGCTCCCTGGTTCCGCTTGCCATCACGCGCTCGCGGGCCTGCGAGAGCACGGCAGCGAGGGCTCCGCGGTCCCAGCCGGGCTGAAGCGCCCATTCGGGTGTCCACGCCTCCTCGGTGCAGCGCACCGAGCCGTCTTCCTCGGTCAAAGTGACCGAACTGAAATCGGCGAGGAAGGGAACTGCAAGCTGGGTCGCGCCTTTCAGGATCGCGTTGACGTCGAGCGAACTGCTGATCACCCGGCTCGCCTCGGCGAGGAAGCTCGCGCGCCGCGTCGAAGCTTCGGCGACGACGCGCGCGGCCTGCTCGTTGGCCAGCGCGACGCGCTCGTCGGCCTGGCGCCGCACCTGGAACGCCAGGTTGAACAGCCGTACGAAAGCGCCGACCTTGCTGCGAAGGACGTTGGGATAGACCGGCGCGAGGATATAGTCCACGGCGCCGAGGGAATAGCCCCGCGCCGTGTGGATTTCATCGGCGTAGGCGGTGATGAAGATGATGGGCGTATGCGCGGACTTCCTGCGCGCGCGGATCAGCTCGGCGGTTTCGAGCCCGTCCATGCCGGGCATGTTCACGTCGAGGAGGATCACGGCGCACTCGTTCTCGAGCAGCCACCTGAGCGCCTCTTCACCGGATCGCGCCGCAACGATGGTCTGCCCGAGGTCCTCCAGGACCGTCTGGTATACCAGGCGCTTCTCTGCCTGGTCGTCGACGATCAGGATGTTGGCCTTCTCGCCCTGGACGCCCGTGTCCTCCGGATCGTTCACGATGGGAGCCCGCCGCTAACGCTGCAGCCACGCGCGAAGCACGCTCAGCAATTGCTCGCGGTCGACGGGCTTGGCCAGGTAGTCCCAGGCGCCGGCCTCGATGCAGCGTTCGCGATCGCCCTTCATTGCCTTCGCTGTCACCGCGACGATGGGCAGGTCCTGGTGCAGGGGCGACTTGCGGATCTCCCGCATCGTGTCCAGGCCGTCGAACTCGGGCATCATGATGTCCATCAACACCACGTCGATCCCGGGCTGGTCCCGCAGAAGGTCGATCGCGTCGCGGCCGTTCTCCGCCGATACGATCTTCATCTGATATTCCTCCAGCACCGACGACAAGGCGAAGATGTTGCGGATGTCGTCGTCGACGATCAGGACCTTCTTACCCGCAAGCGGCTTGGTGCTGTTGTAGATGTCGTCGAGCACCCGGCGCTGTGCATCCGGCAGCTTCGCGACGGCCTGGTGCAGCGCGAGCGTGACCTGATCGAGAAGACGCTCGAGGGAATGGACTTGGCGCACGCCGTCGTGCTCCGCGGGCGCGCTCCACTCGCCCTCGGCGTGCGCGCCTTCGGGTGTGTCCCCGAACAGGATGATCGCGGGAGGCACGTCCCGGAAGCCGTCCGGCAACGCCTCGAGCAGCGACGCCGCCGACCATCCGGGCGCGCGAGGGTTAAGGACGATGCAATCCGGGCAATGCTCCCGGACCATCTGCTGCGCCCGCGCGCCGTCTTCCGCGGACGCGAATTCCACGCCGTCGATGCCATCCAGGTAATTGCGCAGCCGTTCGAGCCGGTCCGGCTCGGGCTCGACGAGGAGCACCCGCTTTCCGGTCTTCCCCGAGTACGACTGTATCTCCTCGAGCAGTTCGTCGACCCGTTGCTTGCTCTGTATCGGCTTGGCGATGAATTGCCTGGCCCCGGCCGCCACCGCCCGCTCGCGCGCTTCCTCGGTGGAAATCACGTACACCGGGACATGCCGCACCGCCATGTCGTTCTTCAACCGGGAAAGCACCCGCCAGCCTTCGATATCGGGAAGGAAGATGTCCAGCGTGATCGCCACGGGCTTGTATTCATTCACCATCGCGAGCGCAGCGGCGCCCATGGACGTGACCAGGCCCTTGTATCCGTGCGCGCGGGCGGAATCGAGCAGGACCCGTGCAAATCCAAGATCGTTCTCGACGATCAGGATCGCGCGGTCGCCCGAACGGATCGTTTCCCGGTCGTCGCCGGCTTCGTTGACCAGCGGCTCCGCTTCGGCTTCGGTCGCCGTCAGCACTGCGACCTGCGGCGCACGTTCGACTACGGCCTGGTGTGCGGCTTCGGCGCGTCCGCTTTCGTATCGCGCCGCCTGGATCGCCGCATTGGCCGCCGCGGCGGCGTCGCCGAGATTGCGGGAGCCGCGCGCCGTGGAATACGCTTGCGGCAGGTAGAGCGTGAACACGCTGCCCTTGCTCGGGCTGCTCACCAGGCGGATCTCGCCGCGCAGCAGATGCGAGAGCTCCCGGCTGATGGCGAGGCCCAGGCCCGTGCCGCCGTACTTGCGGCTGGTGCTGCCGTCGGCCTGCTGGAAGGCCTCGAAAATGATCTGCTGCTTGTCGGCCGAGATGCCGATGCCGGTGTCCCTGACCGAGAAGGCCAGCACCTCCGTCGCACGATTCAGATCCTCGTTGTCCTCGCTCCAGCCCGAGGTCGCCGGCTGGATGCTCAGGCTGACCTCGCCCCTGTGCGTGAACTTGAACGCGTTGGAGAGGAGGTTCTTGATGATCTGCTGCAGCCGCTTCGCGTCGGTGTACAGCGACCGGGGCAGGCCCGGATCGAGGTGGACGGCGAACTGGACGTTCTTCGCCTCGGCGACGTGCCGGAACGTGCGCTCGACGTAGCGCTGCAACTCGTCCAGCTGCACCTCGCCGACGTCCACCGCGACCGTCCCCGATTCGATCTTGGAGAGGTCGAGGATGTCGTTGATGAGCATGAGCAGGTCGTTGCCCGCCGAATGGATGGTCTTGGCGAAATCGACCTGCCTGTCGGTCAGGTTGCCTTCCGCGTTCAGGCACAACTGGTCCGAGAGGATCAACAGGCTGTTGAGCGGCGTCCTCAGCTCGTGGGACATGTTGGCCAGGAATTCCGACTTGTACTTGGACGTGAGCGCGAGCTGGCTGGCCTTTTCCTCGAGCGCCTGGCGCGCCTGCTCGACTTCCCTGTTCTTGCGCTCCACTTCCTGGTTCTGGTGCGCCAGCAGCCGCGCCTTCTCCTGCAGTTCCTCGTTGGTCTGCTGAAGCTCCTCCTGCCGGCTCTGAAGCTCGTGCGCCAGGGACTGCGATTGCTTGAGCAGGTCCTCGGTGCGGGTATTGGCCTCGATGGTGTTGATGACGATGCCGATGCTTTCGGTCAATTGATCGAGGAAGGCCTGGTGGGTGTCGCTGAAGCCTTCGAAGGACGCCAGTTCCAGGACCCCTTTGACCTGGCTCTCGAACACCACCGGCAACACCAGGATGTTGCGCGGGGGCGCGCTGCCCAGTCCGGAGGAGATCCGTACAAAGTCTCCGGGAACGTTGGTGAGCAGGATCTTCCGCTTTTCCAGGGCGCACTGGCCGATGATGCCCTCGCCCATATCGATACGCCTGCCGTGGGCGCTTTGCCCCTGCGAGGCGTAGCTCGCCAGCAGGACGAGCTTGGGAGGTTCCTCGCGCGTGTCCAGCACGCGGAACTCCGCCTGCTGGGCGGCCACCACCGGCGCCAGTTCGGAAAGGATCAACGCGCCCACCGTGTTCAAGTCCTTCTGCCCCTGGAGCATCCGGCTGAACTTCGCCAGGTTGGTCTTGAGCCAGTCCTGCTCGGTGTTCTTGTGGGTCGTGTCTTTCAGGTTGCGGATCATCTCGTTGATCGTGTCCTTGAGCGCCGCGACCTCGCCCTGGGCCTGCACCGTGATCGAGCGCGTCAAGTCGCCCTGCGTCACCGCGGTGGCGACCTCGGCGATCGCGCGCACCTGCGTGGTCAGGTTCTCCGCGAGCTGATTGACGTTCTCCGTGAGCGCCTTCCAGGTGCCCGATGCGCCGGGGACCTTCGCCTGGCCGCCGAGCTTGCCCTCGACGCCCACTTCGCGTGCGACGCTGGTGACCTGCTCGGCGAAGGTGGCCAGCGTGTTGATCATGGCGTTTATGGTGTCGGCGAGCGCGGCGATCTCGCCCTTCGCCTCCACCGTGAGCCCCTGCTTGAGGTCGCCGTTCGCGACCGCGGTCACCACCTTGGCGATGCCGCGCACTTGTCCGGTCAGGTTGCCCGCCATGAAGTTCACGCTGTCGGTCAGGTCCTTCCAGGTCCCCGACACGCCCTGCACCTGCGCCTGGCCGCCCAGGCGTCCCTCGGTGCCGACTTCGCGCGCCACCCGCGTCACCTCGGCCGCGAAGGAGCTGAGCTGATCGACCATGGTGTTGATGGTGTTCTTCAGCTCGAGGATCTCGCCCTTCACGTCGACGGTGATCTTCTTGGAAAGATCGCCCTTGGCGACCGCGGTGGTCACGTCGGCGATGTTCCGCACCTGCGCGGTCAGGTTGCCCGCCATGAAGTTCACGCTGTCGGTCAGGTCCTTCCAGGTCCCCGACACGCCCTGCACCTGCGCCTGGCCGCCCAGGCGTCCCTCGGTGCCGACTTCGCGCGCCACCCGCGTCACCTCGGCCGCGAAGGAGCTGAGCTGATCGACCATGGTGTTGATGGTGTTCTTCAGCTCGAGGATCTCGCCCTTCACGTCCACGCCGATCTTCTTTGAAAGGTCTCCGGTCGCGACCGCCGTGGTCACTTCGGCGATGTTGCGGACCTGCGCGGTCAGGTTGCCCGCCATGAAGTTCACGCTGTCGGTGAGGTCCTTCCAGGTTCCGGCCACGCCCTGCACGTCGGCCTGCCCGCCCAGGCGTCCCTCGGTGCCCACTTCGCGCGCCACCCGCGTGACTTCCGCGGCGAACGAACTGAGCTGGTCCACCATGGTGTTGACGGTGTTCTTCACCTCGAGGATCTCGCCCTTCACATCGACGGTGATCTTCTTGGACAGGTCGCCCTTCGCGACCGCGGTGGTCACGTCGGCGATGTTGCGGACCTGCGCGGTCAGGTTGCTCGCCATCGAGTTGACGCTGTCGGTCAGGTCCTTCCAGGTGCCGGCCACGCCCTGCACGTCGGCCTGCCCGCCCAGGCGTCCCTCGGTGCCGACTTCGCGCGCCACGCGCGTCACCTCCGCGGCGAAGGAACTCAACTGATCGACCATGGTGTTGACGGTGTTCTTCAGCTCGAGGATCTCGCCCTTCACGTCGACGGTGATCTTCTTGGACAGATCGCCCTTGGCGACCGCCGTGGTCACGTCGGCGATGTTGCGGACCTGCGCGGTCAGGTTGCTCGCCATCGAGTTGACGCTGTCGGTCAGGTCCTTCCAGGTGCCGGCCACGCCCTGCACGTCGGCCTGCCCGCCGAGCATGCCCTCGGTGCCGACTTCGCGCGCCACGCGCGTCACCTCGGCCGCGAACGAGCGCAGCTGGTCCACCATGGTGTTGATGGTGTTCTTCAGCTCCGAGATCTCGCCCTTCACGTCGACGGTGATCTTCTTCGACAGGTCGCCGCTCGCCACGGCGGTGGTGACGTCGGCGATATTGCGCACCTGCGCGGTCAGGTTGCTCGCCATGAAGTTCACGCTGTCGGTGAGGTCCTTCCAGGTGCCGGCCACGCCGCGCACATCGGCCTGCCCGCCGAGCATGCCTTCGGTGCCGACCTCGCGCGCCACCCGCGTCACCTCCGCGGCGAAGGAACTGAGCTGGTCCACCATGGTGTTGATGGTGTTCTTCAGCTCGAGTATCTCGCCCTTCACGTCGACGGTGATCTTCTTCGACAGGTCGCCGCTCGCCACGGCAGTGGTGACGTCGGCGATGTTGCGCACCTGTGCGGTCAGGTTGCTCGCCATCGAGTTGACGCTGTCGGTCAAGTCCTTCCAGGTGCCCGATACGCCCTCCACCACCGCCTGGCCACCGAGCTTGCCCTCGGTGCCGACCTCGCGCGCGACCCGCGTCACTTCCGACGCGAAGGACCGGAGCTGGTCGACCATGGTGTTGATCGTGTTCTTCAGCTCGAGGAATTCGCCTTTCACGTCGACCGTGATCTTCCTCGACAGGTCGCCCCTGGCGACCGCAGTCGTCACGTCGGCGATGTTGCGCACCTGGCCGGTCAGGTTGCCCGCCATGGAGTTGACGCTGTCGGTGAGGTCCTTCCACGTGCCGGCCACGCCTTTCACCTTCGCCTGGCCGCCGAGCTTGCCCTCGGTGCCGACCTCGCGCGCGACCCGCGTCACCTCCGACGCGAAGGAGCCGAGCTGATCGACCATCTTGTTGATGGTCTTCGCCGTGCGCAGGAATTCCCCTTCGAGCGGACGATCGTCGACTTCGAGCGCCATGGTCTGCGACAGGTCTCCCTGCGCCACCGCGCCGATGACGCGCGCGGTCTCGCTGGTCGGGTGCACCAGGTCGTCGATGAGCGCGTTCACCGAGCCGATGGAATCCTTCCAGAATCCCCGCACGTCGCCGAGCCAGGCGCGCTGCTTGAGCTTGCCCTGCTTGCCGACGCTCTGGCGCAGGCGCGCGAGCTCCTCCGCCATGCGCCCGTTGAGTTCCACCACGTCGTTGAAGGATTCGGCAACCTTGCCGTAGACGCCGGTCCATTCCAGCGGCAAGCGGACCGAGCTGTCGCCCTTCTTCAGAGCATTGAGCGCGTGCAGCAGGACCCTGGTTTCATTTTCCGCGACAACTTGACGCTCCACGACCTTCATGGGTGCCCCCTGGTAGGCAAGCCGGCAAGAAGAATTCTTGTTGTGCCACGCGGCGGAGCGCCTGCCGCTCCCGCCATGTAGAAAATATAGCGCGAAATCTATCCGGCGAAATCCACAACTTGAACATGGGATTTACGGTCTTGCTGGAGGTCCGGCCGGAGCGCCATCTCGACGGGCATCCGCAACCTCGAGCATCCGGTCCAGGATGCTCACCTGTTCCCTGAGGCTGTCATGCAGCTTCTCGATGGCGCGCGTCATACCCGCTTGATCGAGCTTGCCGCTTTGCATCAGATGCAGCCAGCCGACCATGACTGAAAGCGGCGTGCGCAGATCGTGACAGACGGCCGCGAGGGACCGCTCGGCCGAAACGCCGGTGTCCCGCGCCGGCAGGGCCGCGCACCACCGCACCAGGGCGAGCGCCGCATCCGCGAGTACGGTGGCCCGGGCGTGTTCGGGCAGCAGGATCTCGATGTCATCGGCCTGCAAGGCCGTCCCGGACGCGCTTCCCGGCCGGGAAACGATCCGCACCTGGGGCGGGGTGCGGTCCCCGTATCCGCTGCCGGACCGCGATGCCCCTTCAGAGCCCATGGCCTCTTCCGGAGACGCCGCGATCACCACGGAGAAGCCGGCTTCGCGCAGCGCACGACCCAGCGCCTCCCTGCGCTCGGGATCGCCGGCAATGCTGATGACGCTTGTGGTATCCGAGCCGGTCATGGCTGGGTTTCCCTCTCGCCCGGAAGACGCAAGGCCCGCGGGATATTGCAATACCGCTAGAATAGGACAAGAGCGGCTGCGGCGACAGTTCGAAGAAGAGGCCGCGACCGACCGGGGAGACAATAACTTGACCCAATCCCGCCGGCTGACCGTCTTCATCGCCGAAGACTCGAATTCCTATGCCGAGATGCTGGCCGAACTCATTTCGGAGCCGGGCCGGATCGAGGTCGTCGGATTCGCCGACTCCGAGAGCACCGCCATCGAACGGATCGCCAGCCTGAAGCCCGACGTCGTCATCCTCGACATGCAGCTTCGATCCGGATACGGGCCGGCGGTGATCCGCGCGGTCCGATCCACGCCGGACCTGCAAGGCACGAAGCTGATCGTGATGTCGAACTACACCTCCCCCCGCTTCCGGGCGCGCTGCCTGGAGTTGGGATCCGATCATTGCTTCGACAAGTCGAAGGATTTCGATCCTTTGACCGCCGCGCTCGCCGAACTGTGGACCAGCCGCTACGGAGCAGGCGAATAGCGGGCCGGCTCTAGCGTGGCGGCTGCGCGCGCGTCCCGATGACTTCGACCTCCACGCGACGATTGAGAGCGCGGCCCGCGGGGTTGTCCTTGCCGTTCAGCCGGTTCGGAGCGACCGGCTGCCGCTCGCCTTTGCCGATGGTCTGGATCCGGTTGGCGTCGACACCGCGCGAGATCAGATAGGCCTTGACCGACTCGGCGCGGCGCATCGACAGCTTCATGTTGTAGGCGTCGCTGCCGATGCTGTCCGTATGTCCGGTCGCGATAATCACTTCCACGTCGGTTCCCTTGAGCTGGCCGACGAGGTCGTCGAGCTTCGCCTTGCCTTCGGGCTTGACGACCGCCTTGTCGAAGTCGAACAGCGTATCCGCGGAGAGGGTCACCTTCTGGGTGACCGGAGCGACCCGCGAAGCCGGAGCCGGCGGAGGCGGCGGCGCGGGAGGCATGGCCGCCGGCGCGGGGGCCGGCGCCGAGACCGGCACCGGCCTCGGCACCAGGTCGGGGTCGCATTCGGGGATGGCCAACGCCGGCGACCAGTATCCGGTTCGCCAGCACAGGTTGTACGGGTTTTTCACCACCGCGTTGCGCTGGTCCATCAGGTACCCGGAGACCTGCCCCGTGGCGTTCATGGCCGCTGTGGAGAACATCAACGCCGCCACCGGCAGCATGGCCCGCTTGATCGTGGATGGTTTGTTCATCTTCGTCCCTTCTTCCAGGTTATTGCGGGAGCCCGAATCCTGCAGTCCGTGCCCGTCGCGAAGTGGCGCCTCTATGAGGCTCGATCATTGCCCGCATCCGGCATTCCAGCCTGCTACTTCTTGATCGACATCTTGTTGTCTATCCCCTGCACACCGTCCACGCCCCGCGCTATCGAGACCGCCTGATCGATTTGCGCCTGGTTGTCGACGAAGCCGCTCAACTGGACTTCGCCCTTGCGGGTCACGACGCCGATGTCGATGCTCTTGACACGGGGGTCGGCGAGCAACGCGGACTTGACCCGGGTGGTGACGAGGCCGTCGTCGATGACGTTGCCCACCGACGCCGTACCCGTCTTCAGGCTCATCTTGTTCTCGACGCTCCTGACGCCTTCCATGTTGCGCGCGATGGTCACCGCGCGATCGATCTGCGACTGATCGTCCACGAACCCGCTGAGTTGGACCTCGCCCTTACGCGTTTCGATCTTGACGTCGATGCCCTTGACGCCGGGATCCACGAGCAGCGCCGACTTGAGCTTGGCGGTCAGCACGCTGTCATCGACCACCGTTCCGACCGTCGCGCCGGGCGCAGGGCTTGCCTGAGGCGGCGCCATGCCCTGTGCGCCCGCCACCTCGGCCGGCGCCACGCGCATCGGCTGCTCCGAGCGCGTGTCGCAAGCGGCAAGGGACACCGCCAGCGTGCCGGAGAGCACCGCGCCCGCCACGTTCAACCGTCGTTCAGCCATCATGTTCGCTTCTCCGGAAATCCAAGGGACGCCACCGTCGAGCCCAGGGAAGAACCGCATCGCTGTGCACCGCGCCATCGGCAGCGCCCCGCCGGGACCTGTGCAGCTTCCATGCCAGCCCCGCTGTTCGCGGGAAACGTCTTGATAGTGCGAGGAATTCGTCGAATATCGGAAACTGCCTCGCGACCGGAATCCGCGCGCAACGGAGGGCCTTACAATCGCCGCGGTAAGATTTTCCGAGGCGCGCCGGTGTAGGACAAACCCCGACAACATCTTCATTGCTGGTCCGATACTCCCGGCTTGCGCGCTTGCCTAGACTGCTTCCATGAGCCGCGCCACTGACGCCGATCCCGCCTCACAGCGGCATCGACTGAAACGCAGCAACCAAGAGGGAAGAACATGAGCCAAATCGCCTGCGACACCTACCAGCGCCTGCCGGGGGAGGCCAAGGGCCCGGCGAATGGATGCGAATTGCGCCGTGCACCGGTTCCGAATCGCTTCGGGCCCATATACGGGGCTTCACCGCCGATGTGCGACGTCTACCGGATGATCGAGAAGGTGGCGCCTACCGAGGCCACCGTGCTCCTGGTCGGCGAAAGCGGCTGCGGCAAGGAGCTGGTCGCCCACACCATACACCGGATGAGCGGGCGCTCCGACGGACCCTTCGTGGCGGTGAACTGCGGCGCCATTCCCGCAAACCTCATCGAAGCCGAATTGTTCGGCTTCGAGAAAGGCGCGTTTACGGGCGCAGTGCGCTCGCACAGAGGCTTCTTCGAGCGTGCGGAACGCGGAACGCTGTTCCTGGATGAAATCGCCGAAATGGCGCCGGAAATGCAGGTGCGCCTGCTGCGCGTGCTCGATGCCGGCAGCTTCACCCGCGTCGGCGGCGACATCGAGATCCGGTCCAACGTGCGCGTCCTCGCCGCGACCAACCGCGACCCTGCGACGGCGGTCGGCGACAACCACCTGCGCGAGGACCTGCTGTATCGCCTCGCCGTGTTTCCGATCAAGCTGCCGCCGCTGCGCGATCGCGGCGATGACATCCCCATCCTCGCCCGGCATCTGCTGGACGAACTGAACGCCACGGCCGGCACGAGCAAGGTGCTTACCGGAGCGGCGCTGGAGAAGCTGCGCCGCCACACCTGGCCGGGAAACGTTCGCGAGCTCAAGAACTGCATCCAGCGCGCCTTCATCCTCGCCGACCTGGCGGTCGGCGAAGAGCATCTCGTCACCCTTCCCAGGCAGGAGCTGCCGGCGTTTTCCGGCGACCGCCTGCAGTTTGCGATCGGCACCTCGCTCACGGACATGGAGCGGAAGACCATATTCGCCACCCTGGACCACTGCAGCGGCAACAAGCGGCGCACCGCGGAGATCCTCGGTGTGAGCCTGAAGACCCTTTACAACCGGTTGACCGAATACGGCGCCGCAGCGCACGATATCGAAGGAGCGCGCAGAAGTGCCTAAGTCCGCGCTCACCCGGGCCGATACCCTCGGGGTACTCCTGGCGCCTGCCGGACGTCATGCGCGAGCCCTGTCCGGCGGCGAACGACCGATGATCAGAATACTGATTGCAGACGACCACGCCATAGTCCGCGCCGGCCTCCGGCAATTCATCGCCGGCGAGCCGGACATGGTGGTCGCGGGCGAGGCGCAGACCGGGGCACAGGTGATCGAGATGGTGCGCAACGGCACCTGGGACGTGGTGCTGCTCGACATCTCGATGCCGGACCAGAACGGCATCGACACGCTCAAGCGCCTGCAGCAAATCAAGCCCGATCTGCCGGTTCTGATCCTCTCGGGGTTTTCCGAGAAGCAGTATGCCGTCAACATGATTCGCGCCGGGGCCAGCGGCTACCTGAACAAGGAAAGCGCTCCCAGCGAGCTGGTGAACGCTGTACGCGCGGTCAATCAGGGCCGCAAATATGTCAGCGCGGCACTGGCGCAGATCCTCGCCACGGACTTGCGCGCGGGATACGACGAGCGTCCGCTTCACGCCACGCTGTCGGAACGCGAATTCCAGATCTTCTGCAAGCTCGCGGCGGGCGTCAGCGTCTCGCAGATCGGCAAGAACCTGAACCTGTCGGTGAAAACGATCAGCACCTACCGCAGCCGCGTGCTCGAAAAAATGCACATGAAGAACAACGCCGAATTGACCAACTATGCGATCAGGAACCGGTTGATCGAATAGCGACTACAGAATGCACACCGAACCGCTGGAACAGCAACGGCGCCTGCGTTCGATCGAAGGAACTGCCCATGCACCCGTTTGCATGCTCCGCTCAGTGAACGCCCTTCGAGTATTCCTGGTCGAGGATTCCGCCCTCATCCGCGAGCGCCTCGGCGAGGACATCGCCTCGGCGGGCCGCATCGAAGTCGTCGGCTACGCGGAAACCGAGACGGCGGCCATCGCGGCGCTGCATGAGCTGCATTGCGACGTGATCATTCTCGATCTGGATCTGAGGCAGGGAAACGGGTTCGAGGTCCTGAAGTCGGTGCGCGCCGAGCGCACCGGACCGAGGCCGCTGGTCATCGTGTTCACGAACTACGTCTATCCGCATTACCGCAACCAAAGCGTGCGATGGGGCGCCGACTTCTTTTTCGACAAGGCACGCGATTTCGAACGCGTGCGGGAAGTCATCCAGGACTTGGCACGGGGCTAGCCTCCTGCGGCCGGCGCCACGGGATGCACGGTGCATCCGCGCGGCCAGGGACAGCGGGGGCCGAGTCCGGAGCTCCTGCGCCCGAGGCTCAATCCCTCACCGTCACCGCCGCCGGCTGCTGCATTTCCATTTCCGCCAGGCTGCGCGCGTAGTCAACCGCGTCATTCTTGTCGGAAAACGAGGCGATCGCCTTGTTGAACCCCCGCTTGCTCACTTCCCAGCGGTCCGAACTGCAGCGCTCGACCGTGTACTGAACGTCAGGTATCTCTTTGATTATCATAGCTATCTCCTTGCGATATCGAGTCACGCCGTATGCGTCTAGCCCCTCTGATTGCAAACGGCTTGCAAGCTGCGTGCCATGTACGAGACGCGCATTCCTACACGCGCAGAGGCCGGAATTACAAGGCCGGCGCGGAACCTCTCGCGCAAGCCACTGATTTCAGCCGATACCGCCCTTGGCATGCCGATTGCGATTCGAACCGCGGCGGTTCCCGCTCGACGAAAGGTGAGCTTCATGAACATGCTCTGCATCGGCGCACTTGCGGTCGCGACGGGCGGCGCCTTCTGCGGCGGCGCCGTGGCGCAAGTCTCGCGTGTCGACCGCGAAACGATCGTGCATGTCGCACCGAGGACGCAATTCGTTTCGACCTACCAGTACAAGGCCGCGAAGCACCGGATCGCGGCCGAATTCAAGTCCGCCAAGGCCGGCTGCGACGACCTGTCCGCGCATGCGAGGGGTGCGTGCGTCGCGGAGGCCAGGGTGCGCGAGAAGGCGGCGACGGCCGAACTCGAGGCCCGTCACAAGCGCACGCTGGAGGCCTACCGGGAGGCGCGCCTGCTCGGAACCGAATCGCAGCTTGCGCTCGCCGGACGGAGATGCCACGGCCTGACGCAGGCGGTCAGGAATCGCTGCCTGAATGAAGTGCAGGCGAGCTTCGGAATGATCTGAGACGCTCCTCGCCGCGGGCCTATCCGTCGGCGAGCGGGACGGTCGCCTCCACCAGGGTGCCTTGGCCCTTGGCGCTGCGGCCGATCGAGAGCGTACCCGCGAATTCCGCAAGACGCTCCCGCATGCCCACCAGTCCATAGGTTTCTGGCCGGTCGCCGAGGTCATCCGGGATGCCGATGCCGTCGTCCTCCACGCGAACGACGATATTGCCCCCGGAGATTTCGACTGCGACCGCCACCCGGCTTGCCTTCGCGTGCTTCGCGACGTTGGTGAGGCACTCCTGCACCACCCGGAACAGCGCGAGGCCCTTGCCGCCGTCGAGGCGCGGCGGATCTTCCGGGCCTTCCACCGCGACTGCGATGCCGGAGGTCTCGGCGAATCCCTCGCAATGCGCGCGCAGCGCAAAGTCAAAACCGAAGTGCTCCAGCGACAGCGGCCTCAAACCTTCGACCAGCCTTCGCTTCATGTCCAGCGTGGCGCGGATCCCGTCCAGCGCGCGCTCCTGCCTTTGGGCCAGTTCGGGGTCGATGGTCCTCATCTGCTTGAGGATCCAGCCCAGATCCATGGATATGGCCGCCAGCGCGCTGCCCAACTCGTCGTGCAGTTCACGCGCGAGTTTGCTCTTCTCCTCCTCCGAGACGCGAATCAGGTGCCGGGACAGGTTTGCGAGCTGCCGGGTTCGTTCGCGCACGTCCGAGGCCAGACGGTCGCGCGTGTGCACGAGCTCCTTTTCCGCATTCTTTCGATCGGTGATGTCGCGCGAGATCCCGATCAAGCCGACCACCTCGCCCTCCTCGTTGGTATAGGGCACCTTCGTGGAAAGGAAGCTCCGCGAGCTGCCGCCGACGGTCAATTCCTCCTCGACGTATTCGGTCGCGCGCCCCTGCATCACGCGGTGGTCGATCTCGCGAATCCGCTTGGCTTGCGCGGGGTCCTCGAGGAGGTCGATGTCCGTGCGGCCGATGATCTCCCCGATCGGCTTGCCGAGCAGACGCACCATCGCGGGATTCGCCATGACCAGCCGCCCGTCCAAGTCCTTCACGTAGACGAGGTCCTGGGTGTCCTCGGCGACCGTGCGCAGGATGGCGGCGTTGTCCCGCAGTTCGCGCTCGACTTGCTTGCGGGCATTGACGTCCTCGATGATCCCCACCGCGCGGAACGGAACGCCGTCCGCTTCCGGGATCAGACCGAAGGACGCGCGTACCCAGAGCGGCGCGCCGTTGCGCGCAATGCAGCGCCGCTCGACGATCCACTCCGTCGAGCGGCCGGATATGAGGTCCTTGAAGGCCTCGCGGTCCGCCGCGGCCGTGGAGGGGTGCAGCAATTGGAAGAAGTTCATCTGGCCAAGCTCGATCACCGAATAGCCGAGCATCGCGGAGAACCTCGAATTGGCGCGCACGATGCCGCCGGTTTCGGCCACGCACTCGACGATACCGACGGCGGCGACGTCGAACATCGTCCGGAGTTCTCCTTCCCGCGCTCGCAGCGCGCGCTCGATTTCGCCGCTCCGGAAAAAATACCGTCGAGTGAGTCCATAGAACGCCGTAAGGCCGGCGATGCCGAGCACCCCGGATCCGAGCGTGAATGCGAGGGCGAGCAGAGCGGTGTCGTTGGTCACCCCCGCATCGACGGCAAAGCGCACGTCCTCGCGGTCGCGCAGTTCCCCGATCACCGCGCCGATCCTGCCCATGTTCTCCTCGCCCTGCAACGGCGCCGCCGGCGTCGCTCCCGGACTCTGCTCCTCGCGCGACTGGAGCGCCGCGTCCAGGTCCGCGAACCTCTTGTCCACCAGCTCACGCAGCGTGTTCACGTTCCGCTCCTGGTTCGGATCGCTCGAGACGAAATCCGCGATCCGCTGGATGTCGCCCTTGTAGTCGTGGCGCGCCCGGTAGTAGGGCCCGAGAGACTCCGCCTTGCCTGTCAGCAGGAAACTTCGATATCCCGTCTCCGCGGACAGGAGGCGAAGCTGCAGCGAATCGACCGCGCGGAGAACCTCGATACGGCGGCCGACTTCCCCGTCCCAGCGTGACAGCGCGCGCAAATTGACCACGAACGAGACCATCACCCCGCCCAGGATCGTCACGCAGAGCGCGAACAGCAGGGTGAAAGACCAGGGAAAGCGCGGGCGCGCGGGTCCGGCCTGAGGCATGGTCACTTTGTGCGTCCCTTACAGGGGATACCCCCTCGTGCTCCCCCGAGATCGCGGACAGATTGCAGGAATTGGCGGATCCGTGCAACAAGCACGGGGGCTGGCGGGCCGGCCGCGGTGCTCGACGCCGCGAAATCGGCTCGGCCGGCGTAGGACATGCACCGACAGGAAATTGGAAGCTTCTCCGATTCCCATCGACCGGCGGGGCGGCTACCCTGACTCACGTATTCGCGAACTCCCCGGACTGGTGGACGGCACGTTGACCTTCCTCCCCTCGTCGTCCGTCCCCAGTTTCGGGGAGTGTCCGCGCGGTGCGTCCGGTCACGGTGACATTCGCGGCGCCAAATGATCTACATCGAACCTGGAATATACGTGTACGTCAAGCACATGGCCGGTGCGCAGGCGCCGACACCCTTGTCCCCCGAGAAGGGATACTCGGAGGGCACGCTCTACCGCGTCCTGGGCGTGAGCGTCGCGCCCGAATCCGGCGAGTGCCTGGTGATGCTCGCAAACGATGCCAACGAGCTCCAGCTCATCCCGAACAGCCACATCCGTTTCGGCGCGCTCGACAAGAACGCCCTGTTGCCGCGGATCGCGGTGAGCGGCGCGGAGAATGTCTTTCCCCTGGGCCCGCCTACCTGATCGACCGGGACCCGCGATGCCGATAGCGACGCTGTTCCTCGCAGTCCTGCTCCTGATGGTCGCCGGAGTCATCCCGACGCTGCCCTACGGCCGGGATCTCGACTACGCGGCAGGCGGACTCGCCGACGCGCTGCTCGCGTTCGTCCTCACCCTGCTGCTGCTGTTCCGCGACTAGGAGTGCCTGACAGGGGATACATCCCCTCGCGCGTCCCGCGCCGGTCAACTTCTCCTGCGGGTGCGCAACTCCTGGAGCAACTCGTGGGCCGGCACGTGAAAGGGGTTCTCGTGAACCAGCCCGCCGACCGCAGCCACCGGGTAGGCTCGAAGAACGTCAACGATGGAACTTGCGCTGAATCTGGCGACGTCGTAGATGCAGGCTACCGAGGCCTCATACCTGGGCACGACCTCGTTCAGGCGCGCGCAGAACTCCACCATGTCGGTGACTCCCGGCCGGTCTTCCAATGCCCAACCCATGTCGACGAGAAAGCGCGTGAAGGCAAAGCCTCGATGCTTGGCCTCCGCCAGCACCTCCTCGAGCATATCGAGCATGGCGTACTGGTTGAAGAATCCCAGACGGAGGAAGGTATCCTGCCAGCTGCGCACCTCGAGCTGGCCGCTGCCCTGCGCTGCGGCCAGGTCCATTTCGAATTTTTCCAGACCCCTCAGGTGGTCCAGGCGGTGCTTCTCGTCGATGATGTGAAACGCCTTGTCCCCGTTCCTCAGGCCCTCGCCGATGAAGGAGCGGAGCAGATCGAAGGCTTCGTCCCGGCCGTTGCAGAAAACGCACACGCTGTGCAAGCGTTCGACGGCGCGGACCTCCGGCGGCGTTTGGCCCTTCTGACGCATCGATTCCCCTCGTTTCCCGACCGCGCGCTGGGCGGTCGGGCCTCGTGATCCAGGCGAACTCCCGAAGCAGGTTCCGTTCCTGACGACCTCGGGACTGCGTGATTCCCCGGAACGCGCGCCGGCGATCGGTAAGATTTGCAGGCGTTTGAAGATCTTACCGGTGAAGCACGGCGCCGACGCGCACGCTCCAGGTTTTTCCGGGGCACACGGCAGCACCGGAACGTCGGCACGATTCGTGCAGCGAAAGCGCTCTCTCTTGCGCGCGCGTTCGGCGCACGCAAGAGCGTGTCGGAAACCTCGAGTTGCGTAACGCGGTGATCGTGCCTCCGGCGCCCTCCGGGGCGGCAGCGGACACCGGTCGCCGTTCTTGCAAGGAGGCGCGCATGGGCGGCGTGTGGCAGGGAAAGTGGAAACAGATACGCGGCAGGGTCAAGCAGGTGTGGGGAAGAATCACCTATGACGTCTTCCTCGTGTTCAGCGGTGAACAGGACACCATCAACGGCCGGATCCAGGAGCGCGCCGCGCGCGCCCGCAGGATGCGCCATCGCAGTATTTCCAGGACCTCCCGCGCGCTGCGTTGACGTTCGCGGGATGCTTGCCTCGCCCTGCGCCTGAGGGCGGGGCGCGGTGGGTCTTCGCCGGCCGCGCTACAATGGCTGCATATCACCTGGCCGCAGGCCGCCCGGATGCCCCGGAAATACTTCAGGAAATATCTCCCCAGTCACGACTCGGTCAGGCAACACCGCTTCCTCGGGCGGTTTCGCTCCTTTCTGCACCACCCGAACCTGTGGCACCTCAACCGGCACTCGGTCGCCGGGGGTTTCGCGGTCGGCCTGTTCGCAGGGCTGGTCCCGGGACCGTTCCAGATGCTGACCGCCGCGTTGATCGCGATCCCGCTCAAGGTCAACCTCCCGGTAGCGCTCTTCACCACGCTCTATACCAACCCTTTCACCATCGGCCCGATCTATCTGCTCGCCTACCAGATCGGGCGGCTGTTCGTCGGCAATAGCGCCGCGCTCACGCACCCACCCCCGCTCGACTGGCCGCGGTTCTGGGAATGGCTGGAGGCGTTCCTGCGGTGGACGCTGTCGCTCGGAAAGCCGCTCGCGATCGGGCTGGTCGTGCTCGCCGTCTCGCTCGCCTTGCTGGGCTACCTGTTCGCGCAGGCCGCGTGGCGCGCCCACGTGATGCTCGCGTGGCGCAGGCGCCGGCTGCGGCGGTTGCGCCAGTGAAAAAAGACCAGCTCCTGCAGCGCATCTACCGGCGCCTGCTGTACCCATTGGCGGGGTTCGTCCTGATCCTGATCGCCGGCACCGTCGGATACCGCATTATCGGCGGAGAGCAGACCCCGATCGTCGACGCGCTGTACATGACCTTCATCACCATCGCGACCATCGGCTATGCCGAGATCATCGATCTCACGCACAGCCCGGGCGGGCGCGTGTTCACCATGGCGATCGCGACCGCCGGCATCCTGAATTTCACCTACATGATGTCGGCGATGACGGCGTTCATCGTCGAAGGCGATATCAACCAGGCACTGCGGAGAAGAAGCATGCAGACGCGCATCGGCAAGCTCGAGAACCACTTCATCGTCTGCGGCATCGGCCGGGTCGGCAGCAACGTCGCCCACGAGCTTTCCGTGACCGGCCGACCGTACGTGATCATCGACATCAACCAACACAAGATCGACGAGTACCGCGAGCATGACCCCGGCGCGCTCTTTCTACACGGAGACGGCAGCGAGGACGAAATTCTGCTGAACGCCGGAATCGAGCGTGCCACCGGGGTATTCGCGATCACGGGCGAGGACAGCAAGAACCTCGTCATCACGCTCTCTGCCAAGCAGATCAACCCGCGGGCGCGCGTGGTGGCGCGCTGCCACGAGGTCAATTACATCGAGAAGATCCGCAAGGTGGGCGCGGATGCCATCGTTTCGCCGGACTTCACGGGCGGCATGCGCATCGCCTCGAGCATGATCCGGCCCCACGTCGTGAGCTTTCTCGACGAGATGCTGCGCGCCGACACCGGGCTGCGCGTGGAGGAGGTCCGCGTTCCCGAATCCTTCGCCGGCAGCACGCTCGGCAAGCTCGGCCTGCGCGGCGCCGATTACGTGCTGCTCGCGGTGCGCGCCGGCGACAAGTGGATATTCAACCCGCAGCACGATTACGAGCTGCGCTCGGGCTGCACCCTCATCGTCATGACCACGCCCACGGGGCGCCAGGCGCTCGAGGCGCGGCTCACGACGTGACGAGTTGGGCTTTGCTGCGCTCAGCCCGACCTACACGTCCGTGACGGAACGTAGTCCAACGCAGGGCCTACACGCCCAGATACCGGTGCCACAGCTCCGGCTGCGCGCCGAGCGCCGCCGAATCCCCTTCCCACCGCATCCGCCCGCGCTCGATGATGTAGTGACGATCGGCGATGGCGATGAGCGAGCGCACGTACTTGTCGATCACCAGGATCGACATGCCCGCCGCCTTGAGCGCGGCGAGGCAGCGCCAGATCTCCTGGCGCACCATGGGCGCCAGTCCCTCGGTCGCCTCGTCCAGGATGATCAGGTGCGGATTGGTCATCAGCACGCGCCCGATGGCGAGCATCTGCTGCTCGCCGCCGGAGAGCTGGTTGCCCATGGCCTCCCGCCGTTCGGCGAGGCGGGGGAAGAATGCGAACACGCGCGCGAGCGTCCAGGGATCGCCCGTGCCGCTGCGGTTCGATGCCCAGGCGAGGAGGTTCTCCTTCGCCGTGAGATTGGGAAAGATCTGCCGGCCCTCGGGCACCAGCCCTATCCCCGCGCGCCCGATGCGATCGGCGCCCGTGCGCTGGATCGGCTCGCCGCGAAAGCGGATCGTGCCGCGCCGCGGCGGCGTCAGGCCGACGATCGAGCGCACGGTGGTGGTCTTGCCCATGCCGTTGCGCCCCAGCAGGGTCACCATCTCGCCCTGGGCGATCCTCAACCCCACCCCGAACAGCGCCTGGCTCGCGCCGTAGAAGGTCTCCAGCCCCTCGGCTTCGAGCATCGAGTTCATGCAGGCGCATCCTCCTCGCCGAGATAGGCGCTGCGCACTTCGTCGTTGGCGCGGATCTCCTCGGCCGCGCCGGTCGCGATCACTCGGCCCGACACCATCACCGAGATGCGATCGGCCAGGCGGAACACGGCGTCCATGTCGTGCTCCACCAGGAGGATGGTGTACTCGGGCTTGAGCCGGTCGATGAGCGCGACCATGCGCGCCGATTCCTCCAGCCCCATTCCGGCCATGGGCTCGTCGAGCAGCAGCAGTTGCGGGCGCGTCGCCAGGGCGAGCGCCAGCTCGAGTTGCCGGTGCTCGCCGTGGGACAGGGACTGCGCCGCGCGCTCGGCCATGTCCTCCATCCCCAGTTCCCGCAGCACCGAACCGGCCGCCTCGAAAATGGGACGCTCCTCGCGCACCGGTTTCCAGAAACGGAAGCTCGAACCGCTGCGCGCCTGCACCGCGAGCGCCACGTTGTCCAGGACGCTCAAGCCGCGGAACACGCTCGTGACCTGGAACGAGCGCGCGAAGCCGAGCGCCGCGCGCTCGTGGGCCGTGAGCCGCGTGACGTCCCGGCCGTCGAAGCGCACGCTGCCCCGGTCGGGCGCGAGCGCGCCGCTCAGTTGCGCGATCAGCGTGGTCTTGCCCGCCCCGTTCGGTCCGATCAGGGCATGGGTTTCGCGGCGCCGGATGCCCAGGCTCACGCCGTCGGTCGCGACCAGTCCGCCGAAGCGCTTGGTGAGCCCGTCGGTCTCCAGCAGGTGCCGGTTCACGGCTTGCCCGGGAACAGGCCCGCGATACCGCGCGGCGCGAAGAACACCACCAGGAGCAGGATCGCGCCCAGCACGATCTGCCAGTGTCCGGTGACACCCGAGAGCAATTCCTCCAGCGCGAGGTACAGCGCGGCCCCTGCGAATCCGCCCCAGAGCCGCCCGAGGCCGCCCAGGATCACCATGACGAGCGCCACTCCCGACTGCTCCCAGTGCATCATGTTCGGACTCACGAAGGCGTTCTGGTTGGCCATCAAGGCACCGGAAAGCCCGGCGAGCGCGCCGCCGATCGTGAAGGCGGCGAGCTTGAAGCGATAAGTGGGAAAGCCCAGCGACTCCATGCGCGCCTCGTTGTCCTTGATGCCGCGCAGCGCCGCGCCGAAGCGGGACGCGCCGAGCCGCGAGAGCGCGACCAGCACGGCGGCGAAGATCGCGAGCACCGTGTAATAGAAAGCGGCGTCGGAGCCGAGGTCGAGGCCCGGCAGCGCCGAGCGCTTCGCGAGCGACAGGCCGTCGTCGCCGCCGTAGGCCTTGAGCGAGACGAACACGTAGTAGATCATCTGCGCGAAGGCGAGCGTGATCATGATGAAATACACGCCGCGCGTGCGCAGGCTGATCGCGCCGATCGCAAGCGCGAGCGCGCCGCTCGCCGCCATGGCGAGCGGCCACACGGCGAGCGCCTGGGCGCCGAGCCCGGCCGGCCACTCCACCGAGGCGATGCCGACCACGTAGGCGCCGGCGCCGTAGAACGCCGCGTGCCCCAGGCTCACCATCCCGCCCACGCCCACCAGCAGGTTGAGGCTGGAGGCGAACAGCGCCATGATCAGGATGCGGCTGGCGAAGCCCACGTAGAAGTCCTGGCCGAAGGAGCGCGCCACGACCGGAAAGACGACGGCCAGTGCGAGCGCGGCGAGCGGCCACGCGTGACGGCGAAGCAGCGCCGCCATCAGCCCCTGGCGGGAAACAGTCCCTGCGGCTTCCAAAACAGCACCACCACCATGATCAGGTAGATCGAAATCGCCGCGAGCGAGGGCCCCGCGGCGTCGGCAAGCGAGGTCGACAGCACGTGCTTCAACGCGAGCGGGATGAAGGCGCGGCCGAAGGTGTCGGCGAGGCCGACCAGGACCGCTCCGACCAGCGCGCCGCGTATCGAGCCGATACCGCCGATCACCACCACCACGAAGGCGAGGATCAGGATGTTCTCGCCCATTCCCGGCTGCACCGCGAGCAGCGGGCCGAGCAGCGCGCCGGCGAGCGCGCACAGCGCGGCGCCCGCCCCGAACACCGCGGTGAAGAGCCAGCCGATGTTCGTTCCCATCGCGGTCGCCATTTCGCGGTTGGAGGCCCCGGCGCGCACCAGCATGCCCACGCGCGTGTGCGCCACCAGCACGTAGAGCAGCGCCGCGACCGCCGCGCCGACGCCGATGATCAGGAGGCGATAGGCCGGGTAGGCCACCCCCGGCAGCACCTGGACCGAGCCCGACAGGGCCTGCGGCACATTGAGGCTCAAGGACTGAACGCCCCAGATCGCCCGGGTGGTTTCGTTCGCGATCAGGATGAGGGCGAAGGTGGCGAGCACCTGGCTCAGGTGGTCGCGGCGATAGAGGTGGCGCAGCACCGCCACCTCGAGCAGCATGCCCAGGATCGCGGTGGCGGCGATGGAAAGCGGCAGTGCGAGCAGGAACGATCCCGTCGCGCGCGTCAGGGTCGCGGCGAGGTAGGCACCGACCATGTAGAGCGACCCATGGGCCAGGTTGATCAGGTCCATGATGCCGAACACCAGGGTGAGGCCCGCCGCCAGCAGGAACAGCATCAGCCCGAACTGCAGGCCGTTCAGGGACTGCTCGAGGAACAGGAGCCAGCTCATCGGGCACTGTCATTCCGAGGCCGCAAGCCGAGGAATCTGCTTTTCCGTTGTTGCAGGAAAAAGCAGATCCCTCGCTGCGCTCGGGATGACTCCCTAGTCCATCACATCTTGCACGCGGCCACGTAGGCGTCCGGATGGTCGGCGAAGATGGTGCCGACGGTCTTGTTCACGAGGCGCCCCTTGTCGTCCTTCACCACCTGGCGCAGGTAGTAGCTCTGGATCGGGAAGTGGTTCCGGTTGAACTTGAACGCGCCGCGCACGGACTTGAAATTGGCCGCCTCCAGCGCGCGGCGCATCGCCGCCTTGTCCTCGACCCTGCCCTTAGCGTCGCGCACCGCCGCGTCCATCAGCATCAGGGCGTCGTAGCCCTGGGAAGCGTACTCATTGGGCAGCCGGCCGTATTTCTTCTCGAAGTCGGCGACGAATTTCCGGTTCTGCGGATTGTCCAGGTCCAGGTTCCAGTGGGCCGCGTTCAGCGCGCCCAGCGTGGCATCGCCCACCGCCGCGAGGGTGTCCTGGTCGAAGGACCAGCCGGTGCCGAACAGCGGCAGCTCCTTGTTCAGGCCGGCCTGCTGGTACTGCTTGAGGAAATTGACGCCCATCCCGCCGGGCAGGAAGAAGAACACCGCGTCGGGCTTGGCGGCGCGAAGCTGCGAGAGCTCCACGGCGTAGTCGAGCTGCCCGAGCTTGGTGTAGATCTCGCCCGCGTACGCACCCTTGTAATAGCGTTTGAAGCCGTTCACCACGTCCTTGCCGCCCGGATAGTTGGGCGCGATGACGAAGACGTTCTTGTAGCCCTTGTCGTTGACGTTCTTGCCGGTCGCCTCGGAATAGCTGTCGCTCACCCAGGAGACGGCGAAGAAGTACGGGTTGCACTTTTCGCCGGCGAGGTCGGAGGGCCCGGTATTGGTGCTCACGTAGTAGGTCTGCGCCTGGAACACCGGCTGCTCGACTGCCTGCAGGATGTTCTGGAACACGATGCCGGTCATCAGATCGACCTTGTCGCGCTTGATCATCTTGTCGGCGAGCTGCCTTGCCACGTCGGGCTTCTGCTGGTCGTCTTCGATGATCACCTCCGCGGGCAGGCCGCCGACCTTGCCGCCGGTGTGCTCGAGGGCGAGGTTGAACCCGTCGCGGATCGCCACGCCCAGCACCCCGCCGGGGCCGGACAGGGTGCTGATGAAGCCGATCTTGACCTTGTCCGCGGCATGCGCGGAAACCGACAGCGCCGCGAGCAGCGCCAGACACAGCGAAATTCGTTTCATGCTCTCCTCCTCTCTACGTTGGATTTCGCAGGAAATTGCGAACCCGCGCGATTTCGTCATTCCCGCGCAAGCGGGAATCCAGAAGTGTCCACTATCGGCTGGATCCCCGCTTCCGCGGGGATGACCCATACACCGATCCGCTAATCGTACTTTATATCGTATTTCCCGAGATCGACTTCCTTGAACCGCACCCGCTCGAATTTCTCGCTGTTCCTGTCATCGTACGGGATCATTGCATCCATGCCGACCTTGGTCACCTTGCCGCCCTTGCCGTCGGCGTCGATCTCGACCATGGGGTTGAGGATGTGCCCCTCCTCCCCGGGAAGGAGGATCAGGTCGCGATCGGCATTGAAGCGCGTGGTGATGGCCCAGTCCACGTCCACGGGGTCGTGGATGTCCACGTCGCAATCGACGGCGACCACCCGCTGCAGCGAGCGGAAGGCGCGAAACGTTTCGCGGATGATTTCCTGCCCGATGCCGGGCCGGGTGTTCTCCACCTGCACCACCGCCTCGTAGAAGCCGCAGCCCCCCGGCGGCAGGAACACCGCCTTGATCTCGGGTATCCTGCTCTTGACCGCGTGGAATATCGCGGCCTCGGCGGTGAATCCGACCGCGTTCCAGACTTCCTGGCCCGAGATCAGGGTATGGAATACCGGTTGCCTGCGGCGGGTGATCGCCTTCACCTGCATCCCCCAGCGCTTGTCCCGCCCGCCGTAGTAGCCCGTCACCTCCGCGAACGGCGCTTCGAACTCCCGGGCACCGGGAAGGATCTCGGCTTCGATCACGAACTGCGCATCGGCGTAAGCCGGAACGTCCACGGTCTGCGCGCGCACCAGGTCGATGGGCCGGCCGATCAGGTGGTGCGCGATCGCCGGTTTGCCGTCGCCCAGCCGCGGCAGCGTGGACACGATCCAGGGAGCGAGTCCGACGCCGTTGTTGATGGTCACGGGAAGAGGCTCGCCGCGCTTCTCCGCGACCTCCACGTACTCGCCCAGGTGGCGACCCGGATCGATCAGGAAGCTGAGCCGGTCCTCCTGCATCACCAGCATGCGGTGGACGGAGATGTTCAATCCGCCGGTCTGCGGATTGCGCGCGAGCACGACCGAGCAATCGAGGTATCGACCCGCGTCCTTCAGCGCGTGAACGGGAATCGGCAGCGCGGAGAGATCGACCCTGTCCTCGACCACTTCATTGGCCGGCGCGCGCTCCAGCACGCGCGCGGGCAACGCCTGCTTGTCCTTCTGCCAGGGCCCGATCGCGCCCGCGATCAGGAAGGGCACCTGCTGCTTCGGAACGCCGAAGACGGATCCCACGATGTCGCGGTTCCAGAGCAGCCCGGTGAGCACCGGATGCTTGCTGCCTTTCACGCGCTCGAACAGGACGCACTTCGTCCCTTCGAGGCGCCGGGCGATACCCGCGAGCTCGTGGCGCGGGTCGACCTCGGACTTCACCCGTGCGAGCTGGCCCGAGGCACCGAGGAATTCGATGCAGGCGCCCATGTCGGCCAGCCGCGTCGCGGCCGCCGCGGAGACTCCCGTCCCCGGGTTCGAGCGCTCAGCGTTCACGTTTCCCTCTCCTCATCAAAGTCCGCCCAGGTATGCTCGCGCGGGCCGTTGTCCGGCGCAAGAACCCCGTCCTGCAACCTCAGGATCCGGTGCGCCCTGGCAGCGAGGGCGGGCTCGTGGGTCACGATGACGAAGCTGGTGTGCCGGCGCCGGTTGAGGTCCAGCATCAGCTCGAAAACCCCCGCCGCGGTGTGCCGGTCGAGATTGCCCGTCGGCTCGTCGGCGAGCACGCAGGCGGGCGCGGTGACCAGCGCCCGCGCGAGCGCCGCGCGCTGGCGCTCGCCCCCGGAGAGCTCGCCCGGGGTGTGCTCGAGGCGCGCGCCCAGCCCCACTTCGGTGAGGATCTGCGCCGCGGCGGCCCGCGCCTCGCCGCGGCGCGCGCGCCGGATAAGGAGCGGCATTGCGACGTTCTCCAGCGCAGTGAATTCCGCGAGCAGGTGGTGGAACTGGTAGACGAAGCCGAGCGATTCGTTGCGCAGCCGGCTGCGCTCGGCTTCGGACAGGCTGTTGATCGGGCGGCCGAGCACGGTCACTTCACCCGCGCTCGGCGCATCCAGGCCGCCCAGCAGGTGCAGCAGCGTGCTCTTGCCCGAGCCCGACGCGCCCACGATCGCCACCAGCTCGCCCTGCGCGACGTCCAGGTCGACGCCCGCCAGCACGGGCACGGCAACCTCGCCCTGGTAATAGGTCTTGGCCAGTCCGCGGCACGAGAGGATAGCCGCGGCGCCCACGTCACTCATAGCGCAGCGCCTCGGCCGGCATCACGCGCGAGGCCCGCCAGCTCGGATACAGCGTCGCCAGGAGCGACAGCGCGAGCGACACGCAGGCGATGATGAGCACGTCCGCGCGCTGCAGGTCCGAGGGCAGTTCGCTGATGTAGTACACGTCGCTGGACAGGAAGCGCACGTTGAAGAGGCTCTCGAGGAAGGGCACCACCACGTCGATGTTCAGCGCCAGCGCCACGCCGCCGGCCACGCCGATCAGGGTGCCGATCACGCCGATCAGCGCACCCTGGACGATGAAGATCTTCATGATCGAGCCCGGCGTCGCGCCGAGGGTGCGCAGGATGGCGATGTCGGGCCGCTTGTCGGTCACCACCATGACCAGCGTGGACACGATGTTGAATGCGGCCACCGCGACGATCAGCATGAGGATGATGAACATCACGTTCTTCTCGATCTGCACCGCGCGGAAGAAATTGGCATGGCTGCGCGTCCAGTCGGTGACGAAGAAATTGCCGCCGAGCTGCACGGCGAGCTCGCGCGCCACCCCGCGCGCCTCGAAAAGGTCGGCGAGCTTCAGCCGCACTCCGGATACGGCCGTGCCCATCTGGTACAGGCGCTGCGCGTCCTCGAGATGGACCAGCGCGAGCCCCGAGTCGTACTCGAACATGCCCACCTCGAACACGCCCACGACCTGGAACTGCTTCAGCCTCGGGAGCACCCCAGCCGGCGTCACCAACCCCTGCGGCGCGATCAACGTCACCCGCTCGCCCACCGTCACCCCCAGGGCGCGCGCGAGCTCCGCGCCCAGCACGATGCCGAACCCGCCCGGCACGAGCGCCTCCAGGCGCCCCGCCGCCATGTGGTTGCCGATGTCAGCCACCTTGGCCTCGAGCTCGGGCAGGATGCCGCGCACGACGCTGCCGCGCACCGCGGACTCGAACGTCAGCATGGCCTGCGCATTCACGTAGGGCGCGGCGGCGAGCACCCGGGGATTTCCGATGGCGAGCTTCGCGGCGGGCGCCCAATCGCTGAGCTCGCCGCCGGCGCCGCTGACCTGCACGTGCGAGGCGACGCCCAGGATGCGCGTGCGCAATTCCTTCTGGAAGCCGTTCATCACCGAGAGCACGACGATCAGCGCCGCGACGCCCAGTCCGATCCCGAGCATCGAGATGAGCGAGATGAAAGAGACGAAGGGGTTGCTGCCGCTGTTCCGATTTCGGGCGCGAGTGTAGCGCAGGCCGATGAGCAGTTCGTAGGACACGGGCGAAGTTTGCCATAACGCGAACCATCCCGTTCCCGGCGGCGGAAATGCGGTGTCATTCCGCAGCGAATAATCCGCCCTTGCGTCGGCGAAACAGCAGATTCCTCGGCCTTCAGCCTCGGAATGACAACTCACTCTAAATGTGTCCCTTAATTCGCGCGCTCTCCAACGATGTCATTCCGAGCGCAGCGAGGAATCTGCTTTTGAATCGGCGAAACAGCAGATTCCTCGGCCCTCGGCCTCGGAATGACACGAATACTGCCCTCGGAGATTTGTCGAATTTGACGCGCAGTCTTGCCGTAGAGCCAATCCTGGCGCGGCCATGCACATGCGAAAGTTAAACTTTCTAGGCAGGATCGCGTATCGTTCCGCGCGCGGCGCTGCGCGCTGCTAGACTTGGCCATGCACTGCCACGTACTCGTACACGGCCTCGCCTGGCCGCGGGGCGACTTGCGCGAAGTCTGCGACGGGCTCGCGCTCGACGCCCTGGAGACGCTCCTCGCGAGGGGGCGCCGGGCGCAGGTCCCGGCGCGGCGGCCGGAGCAATGGCTGATGGAGCGTTACGGCGTCGAACGCCAGCGCGACTGGCCGGTGGCGCCGTTCTCCCTGCTCGGGGACGGGGGCGCGCCCGGCACCGGCGCGTGGATGCGCGCCGATCCGGTGCACCTGCGCATCGAGCGCAACCAGCTGGTGCTCGCCGACCACAACGCGTTTCGCGTCTCCCGGGAGGAGGCCGAGGCGCTCGCCGAGGGCATCAACGCGCACCTGGGCGATCGCCTGGTCGTGCATGCGCTGCGCACCGGGCGCTGGTATGCGCGCCTGCCGGATTGCCCCGACATCGAAACCATCCCGCTTCGCGCTGCGCGCGGCGGCGCGATCGACGCATTGCTTCCGCGCGGGCCCGAATCGATGGCATGGCACGCGCTCGCCAACGAGCTCCAGATGCTCCTTCACGCCCACCCGGTCAACGCCGCACGCGAGTCAAGGGGCGAGCCCCCGATCAACGGCGTGTGGTTCTGGGGCGCGGGCCGGCTGTCGCCGCCGGCGGCGCGGCCGTTCCAGCACGTCGCTTCGGACGACCCGCTCGCGCGCGGCCTGGCGCAGGCCTCGGGCGCCGAGGCACGCGAACTGCCGCCGGGTGCGCAGGCCTGGCTGGCGGACAGCGGCGACAGCGGCGTCGCGCTGCTTGTCCTCGACGCGCTCGCGTGCGCCTCGGACTACGGCGACGCGGAGGCGTGGCGCGAAGGGCTGATGGGGCTGGAGCAGGCCTGGTTTGCGCCGCTGCGCCGCGCGCTGGCGTCCGGGCGTATCGGCATGCTCACCCTGCACCTGCTCGACGAGGCGCAGGCGATCGAGGTCGAGGCATCGCGCTCGGACCTGCGCTATTTCTGGCGCCGGCGCAAGCCGATCGGGCACTGGCTTTGCTGATCGGTCGGCCGCGCGCGCCGCGGGTAGAATCCCCGCTATCCGATGAACACATCGCGCATCGTCAACCGCCCCGTGCCGCTGCCCGTGCAGGACCGCCTGGTCCGCGAAGGCGTGCACCCGGTGCTCGCGCGCATCCTCGCCGCGCGCGGCGTGAGCGGCCGCAGCGACCTGGACGATGCCCTCGCCGGCCTGCTGCCGCCGGAATCGATGCTCGGCGCCGGGCCCGCCGCGGCGCTCCTCGCCGATGCGATTGCGGCAGGCAAGCGCCTGGTCATCGTCGCGGATTACGATTGCGACGGCGCTACGGCCTGCGCGCTCGGGGTGCGGGCGCTGCGCGCCTTCGGCGCCGACTGCGCCTGGCTCGTCCCCAACCGCTTCCGCATGGGCTACGGCCTCACCCCCGAAGTCGTCGCCCAGGCGGCGAAGCTCTCGCCCCGGATCATCATCACCGTTGACAACGGCATCGCGAGCGTCGACGGGGTGGAGGCGGCGCGCGCGCTGGGCATCGACGTCATCGTCACCGATCACCATCTCCCCGGCGATACGCTGCCGCGCGCCGCCGCCATCGTCGATCCCAACCAGCACGGCTGCGGCTTCGCGAGCAAGCACCTGGCGGGCGTAGGGGTCATGTTCTACGTCATGCTGATGCTGCGCGCCGAGTTGCGCAGGCGCGGCGCGTTCGCGGCGCGCGAGGAGCCGAACCTGGGCGCGCTGCTCGATCTGGTCGCGCTCGGCACCGTCGCCGACGTCGTGCCGCTCGACCACAACAACCGCATCCTGGTCGCTCAGGGACTGAAGCGCATCCGCGCCGGACGCATGCAGCCCGGCGTGCGGGCGCTGTTCGCCGTGGCCGGACGCGAGCCCGCGCGCGCGGGCAGCTTCGACCTGGGCTTCCTGGTGGGGCCGCGGCTGAACGCGGCGGGAAGGATGGACGACATGTCGCTCGGCATCGAATGCCTGGTCACCGACGACTACGCCCGCGCGCTCGCCATCGCGCGTTCGCTCGACGACCTGAACCGCGAGCGGCGCTCCATCGAAACGCAGATGCAGGCCCAGGCCGAATCGGTGCTGGAATCGCTCGCGGTCGGCGACACCGCCTCGATCAGCCTGCTCGATCCGGGCTGGCACCAGGGCGTGATCGGCATCCTGGCGGGCCGGCTGAAGGACCGCTACCACCGTCCGGTGTTCGCCTTCGCGCCGGGGGACGCGGGCGAGATCAAGGGCTCGGGCCGTTCGATCCGGGGATTGCACCTTCGCGATGCGCTCGATCGCGTCGCCAAGCGCGAACCCGATCTGATCCTGCGCTTCGGCGGCCACGCAGCCGCCGCCGGCCTCACCCTGCGCGGCGAACACTTCGAACGCTTCTCGCTCGCCTTCGAGCGCGTCGTGCGCGAACTCGTGTCGCCGGAGGCGCTCGCGCGCACCGTCGAGACCGACGGCTCGCTCGAGTCCGCGTATCTCAACCTCGATCTCGCGCGGCTGCTCGAGGCGCAGATCTGGGGCCAGGGCTTTCCGCAACCCCTGTTCTGCGACGACTTCCAGGTCGTGAACCAGCGCATCGTCGGCGAGCGCCACCTGAAGCTCAGGCTCGCGCGCGGCGGGCGCACCCTCGAGGCCATGCGCTTCAACGCCCTGGAGTCCCTCCCCGGCGGCGTGCGCGCCGCGTACCGGATCTCGGTGAACGAGTTCAACGGCGCGCAGAGCCTGCAGCTCGTGATCGAGCATTGGGAAACTACGGGCGCCGCGTGAAGCCGCTTGCGCGCATCCGCATCGCCTGGCCGGGCGGCGCCCTGAGCGCCTCGCTCGAGGACACGCCCACCGCGCGCGCCCTCCTCGCCGCGCTGCCCGCGCAATCGCGCGCCCTTACCTGGGGCGAGGAAGTCTACTTCGAGGTGCCGATCGACGCGGCGCTCGAGCCCGGCGCCCGGCAGATCGTCGAACCCGGGACGGTGTGCTTCTGGACCCAGGGCAGCGCGCTCGCCCTTCCCTACGGCCGCACCCCCATCTCGCAGGACGAGCGCCCGAAGCTCGCCAACCGCTGCAACGTGCTCGGCAAGCTGGAAGGCGATCCAAACAAGCTCGCCTCGGTCCGCGAAGGCGAGCGGATCACCGTTACCTTGGAGTCGGTTCCAAAATGACAACGTTCAACGATGTCATTCCGAGCGCAGCGAGGAATCTGCTTTTGAGCGGTCGAAGAAGCAGATTCCTCGGCCTTCAGCCTCGGAATGACAACGCATTTTGAAACGTGTTCTGGAGTGAGCCATGGAACGCAAACGCATCAGCTCGAGCAAGATCCGCGCGATCGGCTACGACCCGAAAGCGCAGGTGCTGGAAGTCGAATTCAACGACGGCCGCGTGCTCGCCTACACCGGCGTCTCCCCCGAAGTGCACCGCCGCTTCATGGCCGCGCCCTCGCCGGTCTCGTTCTTCGAAGACAAGATCGCCGAGGACTATCCGAGCCGCCCGGCGAAGCGGTGATCGCAAGCCTGTATAATTGCTTCCTTTTCAGGCGCAACCATGGAAGCCGAACGCATCAACGCCATCGCCAGCTCGCTCGCGGATCTCAACGTCCGCGCCGCAGAGCTTCGGAGGTATCTTTGACTTCGATGCCAAGCAGTCACGGCTAGTCGAAGTCTCGCGCGAGCTGGAAAACCCCGACATCTGGCAGGACGCCAAACGCGCCCAGGACCTGGGGCGCGAGAAGAAGCAGCTCGAAGGCATCGTCGCCGCGCTCGGCGACGTCGACCTGCGGCTGCGCGACGCGACCGAGCTGTTCGCGCTCGCCCGCGAGGAAAGCGACGAGGACACGCTGGTCGCGGTGGAAACCGACGTTTCCGGGGTCGCGAACACCGTCGGCGCCATCGAGTTCCGGCGCATGTTCTCCCATCCGCTCGACCCGGCCAACTGCTTCGTCGACATCCAGTCCGGCTCCGGCGGCACCGAGGCGCAGGACTGGGCGCGGATGCTCGAGCGCATGTATATCCGCTATTGCGAGCGCAAGGGCTTTACCATCGACGTGCTCGAGGAATCCGAGGGCGAGGTCGCGGGCATCAAGAGCGCGACCCTGAAAGTAGCCGGTGACTACGCCTTCGGCTACCTGCGCACCGAGACCGGAATTCACCGGCTGGTGAGGAAATCCCCGTTCGACTCGAACGCGCGCCGCCACACCTCGTTCGCCAGCGTGTTCGTCTACCCGGAGGTGGACGACAGCATCGAGGTGGAGATCAACCCCGCCGACCTGCGCATCGACGTCTTTCGCGCCTCCGGCGCGGGCGGGCAGCACGTCAACAAGACCGAATCGGCGGTGCGCATCACCCACCTTCCGACCAACATCGTCGTGCAGTGCCAGAACGACCGCTCCCAGCACCGCAACCGGGCCGAGGCGATGGCCATGCTGCGATCGCGCATGTACGAGGCGGAACTGCGCAAGCGCCAGGCCGAGCAGCAGAAGCTGGAGGACTCCAAGACCGACATCGGCTGGGGCCACCAGATCCGCTCCTACGTCCTGGACCAGTCGCGCATCAAGGACCTGCGCACCGGCGTCGAGACCGGCAACACCCAGGCCGTGCTCGACGGCGACCTCGACGACTTCATCAACGCGAGCCTGAAGCAAGGGGTGTAACTGGGCATGGCGGCCGCCCCTGTCATTCCGAGGGCAGCGAGGAATCTGCTTTTTTCGACCCAATGGCAACCTACTACGTGTACATTCTGGCCAGCAAATCGCGCCGGCTCTACGCGGGCGTCACCAACAACCTCGAACGCCGGGTGTTCGAGCACAAGAACAAGCTCGTCGAGGGATTTACGAAGCAGTACCACATCGATCGCCTGGTGCATTTTGAAGAGACAAGCGACGTGCTCAGTGCGATATCTCGGGAAAAACAGATCAAGGCACGGGGACGCGCCAAGAAAGTGGCGCTTGTCGAGGCCGGCAATCCAACCTGGGAAGACCTCGCCGAGTCTTGGTCAAAAGCAGATTCCTCGCTGCACTCGGAATGACAGGAATTAAAGGGGAGTTACATGGCTGACCAGCAAGAGAAGCCTCAACAGGACGAGAACCAGATCATCGCCGAGCGCCGGGCGAAGCTTGCGGAGCTGCGTGCGGCAGGCAATGCCTTTCCCAACGATTTCGAGCGCAAGGACCTGGCCGCCGACCTGCACACGGCCTACGGCGCGAAGAGCAACGAAGAGCTGGAGCCCGCTGGGATCGCGGCCGCCGTGGCCGGGCGCCTCATGCTCAAGCGCGTCATGGGCAAGGCGAGCTTCGCCGCGCTCCAGGACATGAGCGGGCGCATCCAGCTCTACATCACCAACGACAGTACCGGGCCCGCCGCGCACGAGGCGTTCAAGCATTACGACCTGGGCGACATCCTCGGTGCGCGCGGGACGGTGTTCAAGACCCGCACCGGCGAGCTGTCGCTGCGGGTGACCGAGCTGCGCCTGCTCGCCAAGGCGCTGCGCCCGCTGCCGGAGAAGTTCCACGGGCTCGCCGACCAGGAGGCGAAGTACCGCCAGCGCTACGTCGACCTGATCATGAGCGAGGAGACGCGTCGCGCCTTCCACGTGCGTAGCCGCATCATCGGCGAGATCCGCGCGTTCATGGTCGCCAAGGGCTTCCTCGAGGTCGAGACCCCGATGATGCATCCGATCCCGGGCGGGGCCGCGGCGCGCCCGTTCGTGACCCACCACAACGCGCTCGACATGCAGCTCTACCTGCGCATCGCGCCGGAGCTGTACCTCAAGCGCCTGGTGGTGGGCGGATTCGAGCGCGTGTTCGAGATCAATCGCAATTTCAGGAACGAGGGCATCTCCACGCGGCACAACCCCGAGTTCACGATGATGGAGTTCTACGAGGCCTACCGGGATCACCGCTACCTCATGGACTTCACCGAGGAGCTGCTGCGCGCCGTCGCGAGGAACGTGCTCGGGACCCT
>Ga0080064_1000590_pt1 | contig 92076 bp, 97 predicted proteins | sample Subgrocontami54m_FD_69260 | JGI IMG/M metagenome (GOLD analysis project Ga0080064, IMG submission 69260) | Subsurface groundwater microbial communities from S. Glens Falls, New York, USA - GMW46 contaminated, 5.4 m (SPADES assembly) (version 2) ... | reverse complement strand
CACCCCTCACCCCTCACCCCTCACCCCTCACCCCTCACCCCTCAAAGTCCTAATAAATCACTTTCGGTATTTTACGTATCTATTTGCTTTTTAAGCATATTGGTTTTTCTGTGATTTGTGAATTAACTCATTGTCCCAAAAGAGAAAAACCCGATATTTAGCTTGACCCTTTACTTTTTTTTGCCTATAGTGGGAAACAGTGGTGAGAAGTGGGAATTTGTGGGATCCCGCTTCCTTAATCTGAATCCAAGGGGGCGTCATGTTTCGCGGTGCAACAGCTTTGAATCTCGATGCGAAAGGACGCTTGGCAGTGCCAAGCAAGCATCGTGACGCGCTGCTGGTTCAGTCTGCGGGGCGGCTGGTCATGACCGCTCACCCCCATCGCTGTGTGCTGCTCTACCCTCAGCCTGCCTGGCTACCTATCGAAGAAAAAATTAATTCATTGCCGAGTTTCGATCCCGTATCGAGTTCCTGGAAGCGCCTGCTGTTGGGGCATGCCGAGGAGTTGGAACTGGATGCGTCCGGTCGTCTGCTGGTTTCTCCCGTGCTGCGCCAACTTGCCGGGCTGGAGAAAGAAGCCATGCTGATCGGTCAGGGCGGCTATTTTGAGCTGTGGAGCATGGAAGGCTGGCGAGCCCAGATGGAGCAGGCGCTATCGCCCGGCAATGCCATTCCGACCGCGCTGGAAAATTTCTCGCTGTGAGCGAGGAATTCCGCCACAAGACGGTTCTGCTGGATGAGGCGGTCGACAGTCTGAATATCCGGCCTGACGGGGTGTATGTGGATTGCACCTTCGGTCGCGGCGGTCACAGTCGTCTGATTCTGGAAAAGCTCGGCGAGCGGGGACGGTTGATCGCATTGGACAGGGATCTGGCCGGGGTGGAGGAAGCCCGAAAAATCACCGACCCGCGCTTCCAGATCGTGCACAGCAGTTTCAGCCGTTTGCGCGATGTGTTGAAGGAACTGGGTGTGGCGCATGTCGATGGGGTTTTGCTGGATCTGGGAATTTCTTCTCCGCAGATCGATGAAGCAGTACGTGGCTTCAGTTTTCGTTTTGATGGGCCGCTCGATATGCGCATGGACACGAGCCATGGACAAACCGCTGCGGAATGGCTGGCTGGTGTCACTGAACAACAACTGGGGGAGGTAATAAAAAATTATGGTGAAGAACGGTATGCTAAACAGATTGCAAGAGCGATTGTTGCGGCTCGATCGGGGGAGCCCATCGTCACCACTCGCCAACTTTCCCAGATCGTGGCAAAAGCCTTCAAAAGCCGCGAGCCACATCAAGATCCGGCGACGCGCACCTTTCAAGCTATACGGATTTACCTCAATCAGGAGCTTGAGGAGTTGTCGCTAGTGTTACCCCAGTGCGTCGATGTTCTGGCGCCGTTCGGTCGCCTCGTAGTCATCAGCTTTCATTCCCTCGAAGATCGGGTCGTCAAGCGCTTCATGCGTGATGGCGCGCACCCGGCTGTGTATCCGGCCAGGCTGCCGCTGCGTGCTGCAGAGCTGCCGGCGCCGCATTTGCGCCTGGTGGGCAAGGCAGCTCGACCTTCCGGGGCGGAAGTCTCCGCCAATCCGCGCTCGCGTAGCGCGGTGATGCGCGTGGCTGAGCGCACGGAGGCAGCTGCATGACCAAGCTCAACTTGCTGCTGGTGCTGTTTTTGGTGATGTGCGCGCTGGGGATCGTTACCGCCCAGCACAAGGCGCGCAAGATTTTCATCGAACTGCAGCAGGAGCAGGAGTTGGCGAAAAAGATGGAAGTGGAGTGGGGGCAGCTTCAGCTGGAGCAAAGCACCTGGGCGATGCACACCCGTATCGAGAAAATCGCTACCGCCTATCTGCAAATGCAGGTGCCTGACTCCTCGCGCATCCAGGTGGTGCAGCCGGCGATAGCCAAGGCAGCGCGGCCATGAGCTACGGGCTGAACAACGGGGCTACGCGCGGACGCAGCGTACCGATGCTGAAGTTGCCAATCGGACGTGCGCGCATTCTGATCTGGTTGCTGCTGGCGTGGTTCCTGGTGTTGATTGCGCGGGCTCTTTATCTGCAGGGGCTGAACAACGACTTTCTGCGGCAGAAGGGCGACGCGCGCTACAGTCGGGTGATCGAGCTGACCGCGCACCGTGGCATGATCACCGACCGCAACGGTGAACCACTGGCGATCAGCACGCCAGTGGAGTCGGTGTGGGTTAGCCCGAAGGATTTCGAGATTACTCCGGAACGTATTCGCCAGTTGAGCAAGATCCTGGAAATGAGCGAAAGCGACGTGAGGAGCCGCTTCACACATAGTCAGCGCGATTTCATCTACCTCAAGCGCCAGGTGCCGCCGGAGACTGCGGCGCGGGTGATGCAGGTCGATGCACCGGGTGTGTTTCTGCAGCGCGAATATCGTCGCTATTATCCTGCCGGGGAGGTGGTGGCTCATCTGCTCGGCTTTACCGGCGTTGACGACAACGGCCAGGAAGGACTCGAACTGACTTATCAGGACGTTCTCGCCGGCAAGCCGGGCAGTCGCCACGTGATCAAGGATAGACTCGGTCGCATCGTCGAGGACGTGGAAAGCATACGCGCTCCGCAGGATGGCCATGATCTGGCGCTGAGCATCGACCGCAAGATTCAGTATCTCGCCTACCGCGAGTTGAAGGCGGCGGTGACCGAGCATAAAGCCAAGGCCGGCGCGGTCGTGGTGCTCGACGCAAAGACTGGCGAAATTCTGGCGCTGGCGAACTTGCCTGCCTACAACCCCAACAATCGCGCCAAGCTCAACCGCAACAGCACGCGCAACCGTGCTGTGACTGACACCTTCGAGCCGGGTTCGACGTTCAAGCCATTCACCGCGGCGGCGGTGCTGGAAGCTGGGAAATTCAAGCCGGATTCACCGATTCAGACTGCGCCCGGCACTTTCACCATCGGTTCGGCGACGATCCATGACGCTCACCCCAATGGTGTGCTGACAGTGTCTCAGGTGATCCAGAAGTCGAGCAACGTCGGCGCTGCCAAAATGGCGCTGTCGCTAGAGCCCGAAACTCTGTGGAATTCCTTTGATCGTCTCGGCTTCGGCAAGCCGCCCCATGCCGGCTTCCCCGGTGAGGCGGCGGGCCGGCTGCGCCCATTCAAATCCTGGCAGCCGATCGAGCAGGCCACCATGGCTTATGGTCACGGCATTTCCGTCAGCCTGTTGCAACTGGCGCGCTCCTATATGGTGTTTACCGGTGACGGCGAAATCAGGCCGGTCTCTTTGCTCAAGCTGGATGCCCCGCCGACAGGCGCAAAGGTGATCGCTGCGGGAACCTCGCAAGCCGTGCGCAGCATGCTGGAGCTGGTGGTGATGCCGGGCGGCACGGCACCGCGCGCCCAGGTGATGGGCTATCGCGTGGCGGGCAAGACCGGCACGGCGCACAAGGAAGAAAACGGACGTTACTCGCCGGATCGATATATCGCTTCATTTGTCGGCCTGGCGCCGGCGTCGAATCCACGCCTGATTGTGGCGGTGATGATCGATGAGCCTTCCAATGGCCAGTATTACGGCGGCGCTGTGGCAGCGCCGGTATTCAGCCAGGTGATGTCGGGCGCGCTGCGCTTGCTCTCCGTGCCGCCCGATGCGCCGACCGGCAATATCCTGCCGCAGGAAAGCGCGCCCGAAGTGAAGGAAGTGGTATGACAGCGGTCAGCGATCAGCAGTCAGCTGTCAGCTTCCTGGCTTCGGCCGGGGTGCGAGGCATGGCTGTGGATAGCCGCAGCCTGCAATCCGGCGATGCCTTTGCCGCGTACCCGGGCGAGCGGATGGATGGACGCAGGTTCATCGCGCAGGCGGTCGCCGCCGGCGCTGGTGCGGTGCTGTGGGAGCGCGAGGGCTTCGAGTGGAACGCCGAGTGGAAGGTGCCGAATCTTCCGGTCGATGGATTGCGCGACGAAATTGGCGCGATTGCCAGCCAGGTTTACGGCGAACCCTCGCGCCGGTTGCTGACGATCGGCATTACCGGCACCAACGGCAAGACTTCATGCTGCCACTGGATTGCTCAATGCTTGACCGATCTGGGAAAAAGAACCGCCATGATTGGCACGCTGGGCAACGGCTTCCCAGGCACTTTGGCGCCTGCCGCCAACACCACGCCGGATGCGGTCAGCCTGCATGCGCTGCTGCGCGACTACCTGGCCGACGACGCAAAGTGCGCGGCAATGGAAGTGTCGTCCCACGGTCTGGCGCAGGGCAGGGTCAACGGCGTTCATTTTGACATCGCCGTGCTCACCAATCTGTCGCGCGACCACTTGGATTACCACGGTGACATGGCGTCCTACGCCGCCGCCAAGGCCGGCCTGTTCGCGTGGCCGGAGTTGCAATACGCGGTGCTGAATATGGACGACCCGTTCGGCGTCGAGCTTGCGGCCAAGCTCGGCTGCAGCGGCGTGCAGACGGTGGGCTACAGCCTGGAAGGCAACAAGGATAACTGCCGCTTCGTGGTGCTGGCGTGTGATCTGGGGGCAGATGCGGAAGGCATCCGCTTCAAGGCGGTAACGCCATGGGGGACGGCACAGCTGAGCAGCAAGTTGCTCGGTCGCTTCAATGCCTCCAACCTGCTGGCGGCGCTGGCGGTATTGCTGGTGAGCGGCATCGCGTTGGAAGACGCGGTGCGCGAACTGGGCAAGGTCGAGTCGGTTGCAGGCCGCATGCAGCGCCTGGGAGGCGAGGGCAAGCCGCTGGTAGTGGTGGACTACGCCCACACCCCGGATGCGCTGGAAAAAGTGCTGGTTACTCTGCGCGAAATCATGGGCGACAAGAACAAATTGATTTGTGTATTTGGATGCGGTGGCGAGCGCGACCGTGGCAAACGCCCAATGATGGGCGAGGTGGCATCGCGCTTGGCAGACAGCGTGATCGTGACCAGCGACAACCCGCGTGGCGAGGATGCCTACGCCATTATCGACGAAATTATCGCCGGCATGGGCGCCAACTACCATGTGATCGACGACCGCGCTGCCGCCATAGATGCCGCAGTGCGCGGGGCGCAGTCGGATGACGTGGTGCTGATTGCCGGCAAGGGTCACGAGGATTACCAGGAAATCAAGGGCGTGAAATTGCCCTTTGCCGATGCTGATGTGGCTCGGCGAGTTTTGGAAGGATATGCAACATGTTAAGCCTGAGTACAGCAGCCAAAGCCCTGAATGCTGAAACCAGCGGTACGGATGTGACGTTCACCGGCGTCACCACCGACAGCCGTGCGGTATCTGCCGGCGATTTGTTCGTAGCGCTGAAAGGCGAACGCTTCGATGGTCACAATTACGTCAAACAGGTGATGGAACAGGGCGCAGTCGCTGCGCTGGTAGAGCGGCGCGATCCGGCCTGGGGTGATTTCCCGCTGCTGGTCGTCAAGGATGCGCGCCTTGCTCTGGGTGAGCTGGCCGGTCACTGGCGCAGCCATTTCACCATTCCAGTAGTGGCGCTCACCGGCAGCAGCGGCAAGACTACGGTGAAGGAAATGATCGCCGCGATCATGCGAGAGCAGGCTGGCGATCAAGCCGTGCTTGCGACCAAGGGCAACTTGAATAACGACATCGGCATGCCGCTGACGTTGCTCGGATTGCGCGATACCCATCGCTACGCCGTGATCGAGATGGGCATGAACCATCCGGGCGAGATTGCCTATCTGTCCCGGATCGCCAGGCCCGATGTGGCGCTGATTATCAACGCTCAGGCCGCGCATCTGGCGGGCTTGGGCACAGTGGAGGCGGTGGCTCATGCCAAGGGAGAAATATTCCAGGGCCTGACAGCTAATGGCACCGCCATCATCAACGCCGACGACTCTCATGCGGCACTGTGGCAGGAACTGGCTGCGGGTCATCGCGTTATCCGCTTCGGCCTCAAGCAGCCAGTAGAAGTATCGGCCAGCTTCAAATTGCTGCCCTTCGGCAGCGAAATGGAGATTTCCACACCCACCGGAAAATTCGCAGTTGCACTGCCGGTGCCGGGCGAGCACAACGTGCGTAACGCCCTCGCGGCAACGATCGTGGCACAGGTATTAAGTGTGGATGACGCAACCATCGCTGCGGGGTTGTCCAAGGTTGCTGGCGTCAAGGGGCGGATGCTGAAAAATCTCTGCCTGCATGGCGCCACCCTGATCGACGATACCTATAACGCCAACCCCGGCTCGGTTCGGGCGGCAATCGCCGTGCTTGCCGGTATGCCCGGCAAGAAGGTGCTGGTGCTGGGCGATATGGGCGAACTGGGAGAAAACGCGCGCGCACTGCATGCCGAAATCGGCGCAGAAGCCAAGGCGGCCGGGATTGATCACCTGTTCACGCTGGGTGATTTAAGTTCTGCGGCGGCACAGGCCTTTGGCAAGGAAGGGCGGAATTTCGAATATATCGAGGACCTGCTGCACGACATCGAAAACCTGCTGGCGCCGAATGTGACGGTGCTGGTAAAGGGGTCGCGCTTCATGCAGATGGAACGAGTCGTAAAAAGTTTTGAACTGAAGGAGGATTCGACATGCTCCTCGCATTAACCCAATGGCTGGGGCATGACGTTCGCGCCTTCAACGTTTTTAGCTACATCACGCTGCGTGCAGTGCTGGCGATGCTGACCGCGCTGATGATCTCGTTCATTGTCGGTCCGACCATGATCCGCAAGCTCACCGCCTACAAGATCGGCCAGTCGGTGCGCGACGACGGTCCGCAGACGCATCTGGTCAAGACCGGGACGCCAACCATGGGCGGCGCACTGATTCTGGTTGCGATGGCGATTTCCACCCTGCTCTGGGCGGATCTGAGAAATCCCTATGTCTGGGTGGTGCTGGCCACCACGATGGGATTCGGCGCCATCGGCTGGGTCGATGACTGGCGCAAGGTGGTGCATCGTAATCCCAAGGGACTGTCGGCCAAGGCCAAGTATTTCTGGCAGTCGCTGATTGGCGCCGGGGTTGCCGTGTTTCTTGCCATGACCGCCACGCTGCCGGCCCATACCGAACTGATCGTGCCCTTCTTCAAGATGCTGACGATTCCTCTCGGCGGAGTGGGCTTCGTGGTGCTGACCTATTTCGTCATTGTTGGCAGCAGCAACGCGGTCAACCTCACTGACGGGCTGGACGGCTTGGCCATCATGCCGACGGTGATGGTGGCGGGCGCGCTGGCGCTTTTCGCCTATGTTGCCGGCAACTTCGTTTTTTCGCGTTACCTCGGTGTTCCTTATGTGCCTGGCGCCGGCGAACTGGCCGTGTTCTGTACCGCGCTGGCCGGAGCCGGCCTGGGCTTCCTCTGGTTCAATGCCTACCCCGCCGAAGTGTTCATGGGCGATGTCGGCGCACTGGCGCTGGGCGCCGCGATCGGCGTGGTGGCGGTGATCGTGCGGCAGGAGATCGTCCTGTTCGTTATGGGCGGCGTGTTCGTGGTTGAAACCCTGTCGGTGGTGCTCCAGGTGGGGTCGTTCAAGCTCACCGGCAAGCGCATTTTCCGCATGGCGCCGCTGCATCACCATTATGAATTGAAGGGCTGGAAAGAGAATCAGGTGGTGGTTCGCTTCTGGATCATATCGATGATGCTGGTACTGGTGGGATTGTCCACTCTGAAGTTGAGATGAAATCAATGCCACAGAGAACACAGAGAACACAGAGGTCGTTCATGGAGAGAGGTTTCTCTGTGCGCTCTGTGATCTCTGTGGCGAAAGCTTTAAATGAAATCTAACCTCGAACATAAAAAAGTGCTGGTGGTGGGGCTTGGCGTCACCGGGCTTTCCATGGCGCGCTGGCTGGACGCGAGAGGCGCGGTGGTGGCTGTCACCGACTCGCGCGACCATCCGCCCCACGCCGCACGCCTTCAGGCCGAGCTGCCGGGTGTGCCGCTATTCACCGGCAAGCTCAGGCAAGAAGTATTCCGCAATGCCGACTTGCTCGCGGTCAGTCCGGGCGTTTCCCTGCGCGAACCCGCCGTTGCCGATGCGCTGGCGCACGGCGTGGAGGTGGTTGGGGATATCGAGCTGTTTGCTCAAGCACTCAGCACACAGGACCTGGAACTCAGGACTCGGGTTCTGGCCATTACCGGTTCCAACGGCAAGAGTACGGTGACCGAGATGGTCGGTGCGATGTGCAGGAAGGCCAACCTGCATACGGTAGTGGCGGGAAATATTGGCCTGCCGGTGCTGGATGCCTTGAGCGATCTGGATCGGCGCGGCGAGACCGCCGACGTATTTGTGATCGAACTTTCCAGTTTTCAGCTGGAAACCACGCACACCCTGAACCCTGCAGCAGCGACCGTGCTCAATGTGACCGAAGACCACATGGATCGCTATAACGGCATGGAGGATTACGCCGGGGCCAAGGAGCGCATTTTTTCCGGTCATGGCGTCCAGGTGCTGAACCGGGAAGATAGCTACAGCATGGCGATGGCTAAGCCCGGGCGCAAGGTGATGACGTTCGGCCTGGATGCACCACAGAAACCCGAAGACTGGGGTTTGCTGGATGGCGAGAATGGCCCCTGGCTGGCGCAAGGCGGCAACCGGCTGTTAGCCGTGGCCGATATGCCGCTTGCCGGCTTGCACAACGCCGCCAATGCGCTGGCTGCCTTGGCTCTGTGCCGCGCCATCGACCTGCCGCTCCAGCCCCTCTTCGAAGCGCTGCGCGAATTCAAGGGTCTGCCGCACCGGGTGGAGAAAGTGGCGGAGATTAACGGGGTTACCTTCTATGACGACTCCAAGGGAACCAATGTAGGGGCCACGGTGGCGGCGCTCAACGGCATGCCGTGCAAAGTGGTGCTGATTGCCGGCGGAGATGGCAAGGGGCAGGATTTCAGCCCGCTGGCGCCGGCAGTGTCTGCCCATGCCCGCGCCATAGTGCTGATCGGTCGCGACGGGGAGAAAATTGGCGCGGCCCTGGCCGGCTGCGGCGTGCCTCTTCTTTCTTCAGCGAGCATGGAAGAGGCGGTGATCCAGGCGTTCGAGCAGGCCAAGCCGGGTGATGCGGTGCTGCTGTCACCGGCCTGCGCCAGTTTCGACATGTTCCGCAACTACGAGCATCGCGCCCAGGTATTCATTGCCGCAGTCAAGGAACTGGGGAGGGCGAAAGCATGAATTCCTATTCGCCGGTAGTCGCCCCGCATGCCAGACCCGATTACGATCGCACCTTGCTGTGGCTGGTGATCCTGCTGCTCGGCTTCGGGCTGGTGATGGTGTATTCCTCCTCGATCGCCATCGCCGCAGCAAGTAAGCACACCGGTCTGCAGGAAAGCTATTACCTGGTGCGCCAGGCGGTTTTCCTCGGTGTCGGCGCCTTGCTAGGCCTGTTTGCATTCCAGGTGCCGAACAAGGTGTTGCAGGAGACCGCTCCTTATCTGTTTCTTTCCGGTCTGGTGCTGCTGGTGCTGGTGCTGATTCCCGGCATCGGTCGCGAGGTCAACGGCAGCCAGCGCTGGTTGTCACTGGTGGTGATCAATTTGCAGCCGTCCGAATTCATGAAGTTGTTCGCGGTGCTCTACGCAGCTGATTACACGGTGCGCAAGGCGGCTTACATGGACAACATCAAGAAAGGCTTCATGCCGATGTTCATGGTGATGCTGCTGGTCGGTGGCCTGCTGCTGCGCGAGCCGGATTTCGGCGCCTTTGCCGTGATCACCAGCATCGCCATGGCGATCCTGTTCCTTGGCGGCATGAACTGGCGGTTGTTCGCCGGCCTCATCGCCATGCTGCTGGTGGGCTTCCTGCTGCTGATCTGGACCTCGCCCTACCGCATGCAGCGCATTATCGGATTCATGGATCCCTGGGCCGACCCCTTCGGCAAGGGCTACCAGCTTTCCCACGCCCTGATCGCCTTCGGTCGCGGCGAATGGTACGGCGTCGGTCTGGGTGCAAGTGTCGAAAAACTGTTCTACCTGCCGGAAGCGCACACCGACTTCCTGCTCGCCGTGATCGCAGAGGAACTCGGGTTCGCCGGCGTGGCCGCGGTGATCCTGCTGTTCGTCTGGCTGACCGTCCGTGCCTTCTCCATCGGCCGCCAGGCGGCCGGGATCGACCGCCATTTTGCCGCATTGGTGGCCTACGGCATCGGCGTCTGGCTGGCGGTACAGGCGATCATCAACATGGGCGTGAATATGGGCCTGTTGCCGACCAAGGGCCTGACCCTGCCCCTGCTGTCTTTCGGCGGCAGCGGCATTGCCGCCAATTGCACCGCGATTGGGGTGCTGATGCGGGCGGACTGGGAAAACCGGCAAGTGATGAAAGGATACTCGGTATGAGCCGCACTATCCTGATCATGGCGGGCGGTACCGGCGGGCACGTGTTCCCGGCCCTGGCCGTGGCAGACTGCCTGCGGCAGAAGGATTGGAAAGTGGTGTGGCTGGGCACCCGCGCAGGTATGGAAGCACGGCTGGTGCCGGAAAAAGGTTACGAAATGGCCTGGGTCAAATTCGCCGGCATGCGCGGCAAGGGCGTGCTGCGCTGGGCGGCGCTGCCGCTCATGCTGTTGCTGGCGATGTGGCAGAGCGCGGCGGCGATTTTCCGTATTCGCCCCGACGTGGTGCTGGGCATGGGCGGCTTCACGGCTTTTCCCGGCGGCCTGATGGCTTCCCTGCTGGCCAAACCCCTGGTGATCCACGAGCAGAACTCGGTGGCCGGGTTGACCAACCGGGTGCTGGCTTGTCTCGCCGACCGCGTCCTGGTGGCATTCCCGTCGGCGTTCAACAATCCCGGCGACAAGCCGCTCGGCTGCTCCAAACCAGCGATGACCTGGTGTGGCAACCCGGTGCGCGCGGATATCGCCGCCTTGCCTGCGCCTGAGCAGCGGATGGCCGGTCGCCAAGGCAGACTGCGCCTGCTGGTGGTGGGCGGCAGCCTGGGCGCTGCAGCGTTGAACGAGACCGTGCCGCTGGCGCTGGCACTGATCGCAGAAGCCGACCGCCCCGAAGTGATCCATCAGTCCGGCGCCAAGAACCTGGAACAGTTGCAAGCCAACTATGCCGCCGCCGGTGTTGCCGCAGATACTCGCGCCTTCATCGACGACATGGCTCAAATGTATGCCTGGTGCGACGTGATTGTGTGCCGGGCTGGCGCGCTGACCCTGGCCGAAGTGACCGCCGCCGGCGTGGCCAGTGTGCTGGTGCCTTACCCGCATGCGGTGGACGACCACCAGACCGGCAACGCCCGCTTCCTGAGCGAGAACGGAGCGGCGGTGCTGCTGCCGCAGACCGAATTGAATGCGGAGAAACTGGCGGAACTGCTGCATGGTTTAACCCGCGAAAAGCTGCTGGCGATGGCGCAGGCGGCAAAAAAATTGGCCAAGCCGGAGGCCACCGCGGATGTGGCGAGGGTGTGCATGGAGCTGGCAGGATGAAACATAAAGTCAAAAACGTTCATTTCGTAGGCATCGGCGGCGTCGGCATGAGCGGCATCGCCGAGGTGCTGCTCAACCTGGGCTACGAGGTGAGCGGTTCCGATCTGGGCGACAGCGTCGCTACACGCCGGCTCAAGAGTTTGGGTGCCCAGGTGTATCAGGGCCACGCCGCCGGGAACCTGGAGCGTGCCGATGTGGTGGTGATCTCCACTGCGGTCCAGGCCGACAACCCGGAAGTGGCGGCAGCGCGGGAGCGCAACATTCCGGTGGTGCCTCGCGCCATGATGCTGGCGGAGCTGATGCGCTTCAAGCAGGGAATTGCGGTGGCCGGCACCCACGGCAAGACCACGACCACCAGCCTGATCGCCAGCATCCTCGGCGAGGCGGGCATGGATCCGACTTTCGTTATCGGCGGCAAGCTGGAGGCAGCCGGTGCCAATGCTCGGCTGGGTCAGGGCGAATTCATCGTCGCCGAGGCGGACGAGTCCGATGCTTCCTTCCTCTACCTGACTCCGGTGATGGCGGTGGTGACCAATATCGATGCCGACCACATGGAAACCTACGGCCACGACTTCGGCCGGTTGAAGCAGGCCTTTGTCGACTTCATTCAGCGCCTGCCGTTCTACGGCATGGCGGTGTTGTGCTCAGACGATGCCAACGTGTGCGAGATCATGCCACGCATCACCAAGCCGGTAACTACTTATGGCCTGGAAGAAGGCGCGCAGGTTCGGGGTACGGATATCAGTCATAGCGGCGGCCGGATGGATTTCAAGGTGCGGCGTGCTGGGCAGCCGGAACTGGCGGTGATGCTTAACATGCCCGGACAACACAATGTATTGAATGCACTTGCGGCGATTGCGGTGGCGATGGAAGTAGGAGCGTCGGATGCCGCCATCGTCAAGGGCCTGGCTGAGTTTCGCGGAGTGGGGCGGCGGTTTCAGCGTTATGGTGAGGTTATGCTGCCTGACCACCCTCTCTCCAACTCTCTCCCGCAAGCGGGAGAGAGAGCAATCGTTTCCACTCCCGCGAGCGGGAATGGAAGTTTTACTCTAATTGACGATTACGGCCATCACCCGGTGGAAATGGCGGCGACCCTGGCGGCGGCGCGCGGCGCCTTCCCAGGCCGGCGTCTGGTGCTGGCATTCCAGCCCCATCGCTACACCCGCACCCGTGATTTGTTCGAGGATTTCGTCAAAGTACTATCGACTGTCGATGCATTGCTACTGACCGATATCTATCCGGCCGGCGAAGCTCCGATCGTGGCCGCAGACGGCAGGGCATTGGCGCGTGCCATTCGGGTGGCGGGCAAGGTTGAGCCGATATTCGTGGAATCCGCAGCGGAGCTGCCGCAGGCAATCATGAGCGCGGCACGGGACGGCGATGTGGTGCTGACCATGGGCGCCGGGTCGATCGGCCAGGTGCCTAACAAACTAGTGCTGAGTCCTGAGTGCTGAGTATGTGCGCGAACCTTCCACCCCTCCACTCAGCATTCAGCACTCAGGGCTCGGTTCTGCGCGGCGTTTTGCGCCGCGACGAGCCGATGAGCAAGCACACCAGCTGGCGCGTTGGCGGGCCGGCTGAACGATTCTACATCCCAGCAGATATCGCCGATTTGGCGCAGTTTTTGCAGGGATTGGCGGCGGACGAAACGGTGCATTTCATCGGCCTGGGCAGCAATTTGCTGGTGCGTGACGGCGGGGTGCGCGGCACGGTGGTGCTCCTGCACGGCGCGCTCAACCAGATCATGCTGTGGCACGAAAAGCCGGGAGCGCCGACCGGTGTATACGCCGAGGCGGGCGTGGCCAGCCCGAAGGTGGCTCGATTTGCCGCCTTGAATGGTTTCGAGGGTGCCGAGTTCCTTGCCGGCATTCCCGGCACGGTGGGCGGCGCGCTGGCGATGAATGCCGGCTGCTACGGGGCCGAAACCTGGCAATACGTGACCGAGGTGCTGACCATCGACGGTTTCGGCGAATTGCGCCGCCGCACGCCTCAGGATTTTGACATCGGCTACCGCCACGTTGCGCTCAAGGCAAGGATAAACAGCGAATGGTTCGTCGCCGCCTGGTTCGCTTTCAAGCCCGGCAACGGCGAAGTTTCTCGGAAGAAGATCAGGGGATTGCTGGAAAAACGGGTGGCGAGCCAGCCGATCGGCACGCCCAATGCCGGCTCGGTGTTCCGTAATCCGCCAGGCGATCATGCAGCGCGACTGATCGAAGCGTGTGGCCTGAAGGGAACGACGATCGGCGGGGCGATGGTGTCGCCCAAGCATGCCAATTTCATCGTCAACGCCGGTGGAGCCACGGCAGCAGACGTAGAGGCGCTGATCGCCAGGGTGCGGCAGACGGTCAAGGAGCAGCACGGCGTGGAACTGGTCACGGAAGTGAAGGTTATTGGAGAAAAGGCGTGAACCGCAGAGGACGCGGAGGACGCAGAGGTAAGGCGATGTCTTGGCTTTTGTTTTTCCTCCGCGACCTCAGCGTCCTCTGCGGTGAGAAAAGGGTTTTCAAATGATACAAGTAAACAATTTCGGAAAAGTTGCAGTCTTGCTGGGCGGAAAATCTGCCGAGCGCGAGGTGTCGCTGAAAAGCGGCAATGCGGTGCTGGCTGCGCTCAAGCGTAGCGGTGTCGATGCGCACGCATTCGACCCGGCCGAGCGAGAGTTGGGTGAGCTGAAGCGGGATGGCTACCAGCGTGTGTTTATCGCCCTGCACGGCGGCCAGGGCGAGGACGGTACGGTGCAGGGCGCGCTGGCTCTGCTGGGCATTCCCTATACCGGCAGCGGTGTGCTGGCGTCTGCCCTGGCGATGGACAAATGGCGCAGCAAGCTGGTGTGGCAGGCGGCGGGGCTGCCGGTTCCCGCCTACGAGTTGCTCGACGCCGATAGCGATTTTGTGGCGGTCGCTGCGCGCCTCGGCTTGCCGCTTTTCGTCAAGCCGGCCAACGAAGGCTCCAGCGTCGGCATCAGCAAGGTGAAGACAGCCGCTGATTTGCGCGCCGCTTACGAACTGGCGGCGTGCTACGACGATCTGGTGATTGCCGAACAGTTTGTCGGCGGCGGCGAATACACCGCTGCGATCCTCGGCAATGATGCGCTGCCGGTGATCAAGATCGAGCCGGCCAACGAGTTCTACGATTACGAGGCAAAATACCTGCGCGACGACACCCGCTACCTTTGTCCGTGCGGGCTGTCAGCGGAACAGGAGCGCGAGATTCAGCGTCTGGCAAAGCGGGGCTACGCGGTAATCGGCGGCGCCGGTTGGGGGCGGGTGGATTTCCTGCTCGATGCGACGGGCAAGCCGTACCTGCTGGAAGCCAATACCTCGCCCGGAATGACCGACCATAGCCTGGTGCCGATGGCGGCGCGGGCGGCGGGCCTGAGCTTTGAGGAATTGGTGGTCAAGGTTCTTGAACTGGCGAACGCGGGATGAACACTGGACTCAGGACTCAGCACTTGGAGCTAGGTCATGTGGGATAAAACACAGATGACCTTGTGGCTGGCAAACATGCTTTACGCATTGGCAGGATTGTTGCTCCTGTACGCCGTGCTGTTCCTGGTGGTGCACCTGCCGGTGTTTCCGCTGCGCAAGGTGGACGTCAAGGGAGAGTTGCAGCATGTCAACCGCGAGCAGGTGCAGTTCATCGTGGCACGGGAGATGAAGGGGAATTTCTTTACCCTCGATTTGAACCGAACCCGCGCGGCGTTCGAGAAGCTGCCCTGGGTGCGCAACGTGAGCGTGAGGCGGCGCTGGCCTGACCGGCTGGAAGTGGCGATCGAGGAGCATGTGGTGCTGGCGCGCTGGGGCAGTTCGGCTCTGGTCAACACCCACGGCGAGCTGTTCAGGGCGGCCTCGAACGAGGTGTTGCCGGAGTTCAACGGCCCGGAAGACACGGCTAGGGAAGTGACCGGACATTATGCAGAGTTCAGTCAGTTGCTCAGGCCGTTTAACCTGACTCTGTCCCGCATGTCCCTGTCGGACCGACGCGCCCTACAGCTCAAGCTGAACAATGGATTGGTCGTGGAATTGGGCAGGGAAAAGGTGCACGAGCGTTTGGAGAAATTTGTCGGGGTGTACGAGCAGACTGTCGCCAAACTTCCGCACTCGGTGGCTTACGCCGACTTGCGCTACCCCAACGGGTTCGCGGTGCGCTACCCGGAGATTGCTGAGAAGGCCGCGGAGAAAACAGCTAAGAAAGCTCAACCAGCAGCAAGGCCGGGTTTGGAAAATTCGAAGAAAAAAGTCGGGTGGCGACGTGATGCCAATGATCTGGCAACAGCTGTCTGACCGGTGGGAGAGGGGAAACAAGGGATGAGCAAGGCTAAAGAGCAAAAAAATCTGATCGTGGGGTTGGACATCGGCACCTCGAAAATCGTCGCCATCGTCGCAGAGATCCTGCCGGAAGGGCGGTTGGAGATCATCGGCATGGGGCAGACGCCGTCGCGCGGTCTGAAGAAGGGCGTGGTGGTGAATATCGAGTCCACCGTCAACGCCATCCAGCGCGCGCTGGAGGAAGCCGAGCTGATGGCCGACTGCAAGATCCGCGAGGTCTACACCGGCATCGCCGGCAGCCATATTCGAAGCATCAACTCGCACGGCATGGTGGCGATCAAGGACAAGGAAGTGGGCCAGTCCGACGTCGACCGGGTGATCGAAACGGCGCGCGCGGTGATCATCCCGACCGACCAGCAGGTGCTCCATATTTTGACCCAGGAATTCATCATCGACGGCCAGGAAGATGTGCGCGAGCCGCTCGGCATGAGCGGGGTGAAGCTGGAGGTCAAGGTGCATATCGTCACCGGCGCAATCAGCGCGGCCCAGAACATCATCAAGTGCGTGCGCCGCTGCGGGCTGGAAGTGCGCGACCTGATCCTGCAGCCGCTGGCATCCAGCATGGCAGTGTTGTCGGAGGACGAAAAAGACCTGGGCGTGTGCCTGGTGGATATCGGCGGCGGCACCACCGACATCGCGGTCTTCACCGGCGGCGCAATCCGCCACACCTCGGTGATTCCGATCGCCGGCGACCAGATCACCAACGATGTGGCCATGGCGCTCAGGACGCCGACGGCAGACGCCGAAGACCTGAAGGTGAAATACGGCTGCGCGCTGCGCCAGCTGGCAGACGCGAAGGAAATGATCGAAGTTGCGGGGGTCGGCGACCGGCCTGCGCGCCAGCTCTCCCGCCAGACTCTGGCCGAGGTGATCGAGCCGCGAGTCGAGGAGCTGTACAGCCTGGTGCAGGCGGAATTGCGCCGCAGCGGTTTCGAGGAACTGCTCTCTTCCGGCATCGTCATCACCGGCGGCAGCAGCGCCATGGAAGGCATGGCGGAACTGGGCGAGGAGGTGTTCCACATGCCGGTGCGGCTGGGAATGCCGCAGTACGTGGGCGGGCTGGCCGAGGTGGTGCGCAATCCGCGCTTCGCCACTGGCGTAGGCCTGCTGCTTGCGGGGATGGATCAACATCAGCGGCATCATCTGGCGACGATGCAGAACGGCTCGATGACACAGATTTTCAATCGGATGAAGAGTTGGTTTCAAGGGAACTTTTAAGCGTTGGTTTGGCTACGACTAACCTGCTTCGCAGGAAAGTCTGCGCCGCAACAAGCCCTGCGGGCGTGTTGACAAGGAAATTTTTGAGTAGTGGTTTTTTAAACTTTGGCTATAACAACAAAGGAGACAGGCATGTTTGAAATCATGGACACACAGACACAGGAAGCAGTCATCAAGGTAATCGGCGTGGGGGGCTGCGGCGGCAATGCAGTGGATCACATGATTGCCAGCGGTCTGGGCGGCGTCGAGTTTATCTGCGTCAACACCGATGCGCAGGCGCTCAAGCGCAACCAGGCAGGCGTCACCGTACAATTGGGATCGGCCATCACCAAAGGCCTGGGTGCGGGCGCTAACCCCGCAGTCGGGCGCGAGGCGGCACTGGAGGACCGGGAGCGCATCGCCGAGTTGATCGACGGCGCCGACATGCTGTTCATCACCGCCGGAATGGGGGGTGGAACCGGTACCGGCGCCGCGCCGGTGGTGGCCGAAGTGGCCAAGGAGCTGGGCATCCTGACCGTAGCAGTCGTGACCAAGCCGTTCGGTTTCGAGGGCAAGCGCATGAAAGTGGCGATGGAAGGCATCGAGGCGTTGACGCAGCATGTCGATTCCCTGATCGTGATCCCCAACGACAAGCTGATGGAAGTGCTGGGCGGCAAGATCGGCTTCCGCGATGCCTTCAAGGCTGCCGATGGCGTGTTGCACGGCGCGGTAGCTGGTATTGCCGAACTGATCAAGTGCACCGGCCTGATCAACGTTGACTTTGCCGACGTACGCACGGTGATGTCCGAGATGGGCATGGCGATGATGGGTTCGGCCCAGGCTACCGGTGTTGACCGCGCCCGCATGGCGGCTGAGCAGGCAGTGGCCAGTCCGCTGCTGGAAGATGTCAACCTGTCCGGCGCGCGCGGCGTGCTGGTCAACATCAGCGCCAGCGAGGACATGAACCTCGAGGAAGTCTACGAAGTGATGAACACCATCCGCAGCTTCACCGCCGAAGACGCAACGGTCATTTTCGGTACCGTGTTCGACAGCACGCTGCAGGACGAGTTGCGCGTGACCGTAGTGGCCACCGGCCTGGGTTCGCCGGTCAACCGTCAGCAGAGCAAGCCGTTAAGCATAGTGATATCGAAGACCGGCACCGACAATGAGCCGATGATGGTGGATTACACCGAACTGGAGCAACCTGCAGTGATGCGGCGTCGGCGTGACGCCCAGGTCGAGGCGATGAAACAGTCCGGCGTGGAATTGCTCGATATTCCGGCATTCCTGCGCAAGCAGGCTGACTGACCCGCGCTGATGAGCTGAATGGCGGCGCCTACAGGGCGCGCGGGGTGTCGGTTCTGGTGCGAGGGTTGGCCTGCTGCGCTCGCCGTGCTAAACTGCCGGCCTCTGACAACACCATGATGCTCATGGGAAATTTCGTGATTAGACAGCGGACACTGAAAAATATCATACGCGCCACCGGGGTGGGGCTGCATACCGGCGAGAAGGTGTACCTTACCTTGCGCCCGACCGCGGTCGACACCGGTATCGTGTTTCGTCGCGTCGATCTGGCTGAGCCTGTGGATATCAAGGCGGAGCCGTTCAGTGTCGGAGAAACACGGCTGTCCTCAACACTGGTGCGGGATGGCGTCAAAGTGTCTACCGTCGAGCATCTGATGTCGGCCTTTGCCGGCTTGGGTATCGACAATGCCTATGTCGACCTGTCAGCGCCGGAAGTACCGATCATGGACGGCAGCGCCTCGCCTTTCGTGTTTTTGCTCCAATCTGCCGGCATTGAAGAGCAGTCCGCGCCGAAGAAATTCATCCGGGTCAAAAAAACGGTAGAGGTCAGGGACGGCGACAAATGGGTGCGCTTCGATCCGCATCCGGGTTTCAAGCTGAACCTCACCATTGCTTTTGATCACCCGGTATTGTCCAATTCCGGCCAGTCCGTCACGGTGGATTTTGCCGACACTTCCTTCATCAAGGAAATTGCGCGTGCCCGCACCTTCGGCTTCATGCACGAGGTGGAGGCGATGCGCTCGCAGGGCCTGGCGCTGGGCGGCAGCCTGGACAACGCGATCGTGATGGACGAGTTTCGTGTTCTTAACAGCGATGGTCTGCGCTACGAGGATGAGTTCGTCAAGCACAAGGTGCTGGATGCCATCGGCGACCTTTATCTGCTCGGCCACCCGCTGATCGGCGCGTTCACCGGTTACAAATCCGGGCATGCCATGAATAATCGTTTATTGCGCTGCCTGATGGCGGATGCCGAGGCTTGGGAATTTGTCAGTTTCGATCGCCAGGAAGATGCGCCGGCTGCATTGGTGCGGCTGAACAGCCTGGCTGTTTGACCTGCCATAACGGCCTCCTCTGCGGTTCAATAGCTTTTTCCAGGTTTAATCCTTTACCGCCCCGGAATGCCGTCGGATCAAGCTATGAAGGGCGTTTTTCAGCGGTGAATCGTCCAGGCTTTCCTCCAGTTTTTCCAGGCTGCTCAAGGCGTTAGGACTCACCGTCAGGTCTTTCGGTTTTTTCCCCGGAGGCAAGGCCTCGACTTGCACGTCCACCCGAATTGCAGTAACCTCAACCCCCCGTTTTTGGATTTTTTCCAGCAGGCTGGGCAAGAGTTGCCGAAGTTTGCCGGCAACCGCGCCATTGTTTGCATAGACGATCAGCGTTTGCTGGCGCATCGCGCCGACCCTGGAGGCAGCGGCCAGCGCTTGGGGCGCGACCTCATTCCAGGCCTTCTGCAACGCCAGCAGTTTTTGCGCTTGCTGCAGAAGTCCCTGCAGGCTGGGCGCGGCACTCAGGAATGAATGTGCTGGATGGGCGGGCATAAGGGATAAGAAACGAACAAACTATAAGGGAGAACTATGAATATTATTCTAGTTTCCGGTAAGTTGGCAAAGGGAAAGACCGTGGCGTTGAGCCATGCCCAGACGATGACCCTGGGAATGGCGCTTCTGGTTTTCCCGCTGTTGCTGGCGATTGTCTTCACTTATCTGCTGTTGTTCCATGCCGCAGACATTCCCCACCCCTACCTGCAATCCCTGGTGCTAAGCGCACAGCGCACAGAGGCAGCGAAGAACCAGGTGTACTTGCGGGAGAATCTCAATGCCATGGCGATGAAGCTGGGGCAGATGCAGGCGCACGTGCTGCGCCTTGATTCCCTGGGAGAGCGATTGGCAACGCTGACGGGCATGGGAAAGCAGGAGTTCAATTTTGACAAGAAGCCGGGCCAGGGCGGCGCGGAATCCAACTTGCCGGCGCGTGACATGACCATGAACGAGTTTGGCCAGCAGCTTGACGGTTTGATGAAAAAACTCGATGACCGATCCGATCAGCTCGGGTTGATGGAGGCGATGCTGGTTCAGCAGCAGGCGAAGAAAGTCGCCATCCCGTCTACGCGACCGGTGACCACGGGCTGGTATTCCTCCAACTACGGCTACCGCATCGACCCGTTCAGCGGCCAGAAGGCCTTCCATGAAGGCGTGGATTTCATGGCAGACTCAGGTACGTCTATCCATGCGGCAGGGGGAGGCATCGTGGTTTATGCCGATACTTATGCCGGCTATGGTAATATGATAGAGATTGATCACGGCAACGGACTGATCAGCCGTTACGCACATGCTTCGAAAGTGCTGGCCAAGGTTGGTGACGTGGTGATGAAAGGGCAAAAAATCGGAGAAGTCGGCAACACGGGTCGTTCCACCGGGCCGCACCTGCACTTCGAGGTACGCTACCGTGGTGCTCCGCAGAATCCGGAACATTACCTGCATCTGGGCTGACCTGAAGAGGTGCCTTTAGAGATTGATGGCCATCGCCCAGCTCGGCGCTGGCTTTTTGTTTATCCTAAAAAAGGCTAATAACTAACCACGAATTTACACGAATAAAACACGAATGTTCACGAATAATCAAATAATTAGCGAATTTCGGTTGATTTCCCCGTTTGGTGAGGCAGTATTTCTTGTTAACTATTTGTGTTCATTAGTGAACATTCGTGTGATTCGTGGTTAATATAGCTTTTGGTTTTATTTTACTTCCTGAAAACTCATGATATCCCGTCTGGTCAGAAAAATCTTTGGTAGCCGCAACGATCGGCTAATCAAGCAATACACGCAAACAGTCCGTGCCATCAACGCGCTGGAGCCGAAAATTTCGCCTCTGTCCGATGCGGAATTGCGTGCCAAAACTGATGAATTCAGGCAGCGATACCAGAACGGGGAATCCCTGGATGTGCTGCTGCCAGAGGCTTTTGCCGTTGTCCGAGAGGCCGGCAAGCGCGTGCTCGAGATGCGCCATTTCGACATGCAGCTGATTGGCGGCATGGTGCTGCATTACGGCAAGATCGCCGAAATGCGTACCGGCGAGGGCAAAACCCTGGTGGCCACCCTGCCCGCGTATCTCAATGCGCTGTCCGGCAAGGGCGTGCACGTGATTACGGTGAACGACTACCTGGCCAAGCGCGATGCCGAGTGGATGGGCCGCATCCACAATTTCCTCGGGCTTACCGTCGGCGTCAATCTGTCGCAGATGGACCATGAGGAAAAACAGGCTGCTTATGCCGCCGACATCACTTACGGTACCAACAACGAATTCGGGTTCGACTACCTGCGCGACAACATGGTGTATCAGCCTACGGAGCGGGTGCAGCGCAGCCTGAACTACGCGATCGTCGATGAAGTGGATTCGATCCTGATCGATGAGGCGCGCACTCCGCTGATCATCTCCGGTCAGGCCGAGGACAACGTCGATCTGTACTACCGCATCAACGATCTGGCGCCGAAGCTGGTCAAGCAGGAACTGGAAGACGGTCCAGGCGATTACAGCGTGGACGAGAAGTCGCATCAGGTCCTGCTCAGCGAAGAGGGCCACGAGCACGCCGAGCAAATGCTGACTGAGGCTGGCCTGTTGCTGCCCGGCTCCAGCCTGTACGATGCGGCCAACATCAGCCTGGTTCATCACCTCTATGCGGCGCTGCGCGCCCACGCCCTGTACCACCTCGACCAGCATTACGTGGTGCAGGATGGAGAAGTGGTTATCGTTGACGAATTCACCGGTCGCCTGATGTCCGGGCGACGCTGGTCGGACGGCCTGCATCAGGCGGTAGAGGCGAAGGAGGGCGTGGCGATCCAGAAGGAAAACCAGACTCTGGCGTCGATTACCTTCCAGAACTATTTCCGCATGTATTTGAAGCTTTCCGGCATGACCGGCACGGCCGACACCGAAGCCTACGAATTCCAGCAGATTTACGGCCTGGAAACCGTGGTGATACCGCCCCACCGGCCCATGATACGCCAGGATCGCATGGATCAGGTCTACCGCACCGCCAAAGAAAAATACCAGGCGGTGATCAACGATATCAAGGAATGCCAGAGCCGGGGCCAGCCCGTTCTGGTCGGCACAACTTCGATCGAAACTTCGGAATACATTTCCAATCTGCTGGACAAGGAAAAGCTGGTGCACCAGGTGCTCAACGCCAAACAGCACGCACGCGAGGCCGAGATCGTGGCGCAGGCTGGCCGACCGAACGCGATTACCATTGCCACCAACATGGCGGGTCGCGGCACCGACATCGTGTTGGGCGGCAGCATCGAAGGCGATTTCGAAAAAATTCGCCATGATGAGAGCCTGAGCGAAGAGGAAAAGATCAAGCGCCACGATGCGATCAAGAGTGCATGGCAACCCGTGCATGACCAGGTTCTGGCTGCAGGCGGTCTGCACATCATCGGCACCGAGCGCCATGAGTCGCGTCGGGTGGATAATCAGTTGCGCGGTCGCGCCGGTCGCCAGGGCGATGATGGCTCAAGCCGATTCTATCTGTCGCTGGAAGATCCGCTGCTGCGCATCTTCGCCTCCGACCGCGTGGCGGCCATCATGGATCGCCTGAAGATGCCGGAGGGTGAGGCGATCGAGCATCCCTGGGTGACGCGCGCCATCGAGAATGCCCAGCGCAAGGTGGAGGCACGCAATTTTGACATCCGCAAGCAGTTGCTGGAGTACGACGATGTCTCCAACGACCAGCGCAAGGTGATCTATGCCCAGCGCAACGAGTTGCTGGAAGCCGTCGATATTTCCGAAACCATTCAGGCGATGCGCGAGGATGTGGTCAACGACCATATCAGCCAGTACATCATGCCGGAAAGCATGGAAGAGCAGTGGGATGTGGTGGGGCTGGAGAAATCGCTAACCGCAGAATGGCAACTCGATCTGCCGTTGCGCGAATGGCTGGATAAGGAATCCAGTCTGGACGAACATGGTTTGCGTAAACGCATTATCGATGCTGCCAACACTCAGTACCAGCTCAAGCTGGAATCGGTCGGCGCCGAAACCATGCACCACTTCGAACGCGCCGTCATGCTGCAAAGCCTGGACACTCACTGGCGCGAGCATCTGGCGGCGCTGGATCATCTGCGCCAGGGCATCCACCTGCGCGGTTACGCCCAGAAAAATCCGAAGCAGGAATACAAGCGCGAAGCGTTCGAACTGTTCTCCGACTTGCTCGACCGTATCAAGCGCGAAGTCACTCAGATCGTGCTGACCGTGCAGATCCGCAGCGAAGAAGATGTGGAAGCGGTGGCAGCCCAGCCGCAACCGTCCAATGTCCAATACCACCACGCTGATTACGATGAGGCACTGGGTGGGGATGGCGAGGTTGCCGAGGGCGAGGAGCATCACCCCTTCGTCCGCGCCGGCGACAAGGTCGGCCGCAACGATCCCTGCCCGTGCGGTTCTGGCAGGAAGTACAAGCAGTGCCATGGTAAACTCAGTTAATTATTGAGCTTGTGGCAAGACAGAAAGGCCGGCATCTAGCCGGCCTTTCTGTTTCATCTGCGGGCGTCGGCTGTTAAAATATAGCAATCGCAACGATCTTTCTGGAAGCGCCATGCCCGTCAATCTTACTCCGCCCAACCCCGATCAATTGCTACCCGTCAGAGGTGTCACCCTCGGCATTGCCGAAGCCGGTATCAAAAAGGTAAATCGCAAGGATTTGCTGGTGATGCGGCTGGGCGAGAAATCCCGTGTGGCGGGGGTGTTCACGCAGAACCGCTTTTGCGCCGCGCCGGTGATTCTGTGTAAGAGCCACTTGGCGGCTGGCAAGGGCATCCGCGCGCTGGTGGTGAACACCGGCAACGCCAACGCCGGCACGGGCGAAGAGGGCTTGAGCCGCGCCCGGCAGACCTGCGCCGAGGTGGCGAAGTTGCTGGGTTGCACGGAGGAGCAGGTGCTTCCTTTCTCCACCGGGGTGATCCTGGAGCCGTTGCCGGTCGAGAAGATTGTTGCCGGCCTGCCGGCGGCGGTGGCCGACCTCAGGGAAAACAACTGGTTCGACGCCGCGCAGGCGATCATGACCACCGACATCGTATCCAAGGCGGTGTCGAAGCAGATCAGGCTGGGCGACGCGACGGTCACCATCACCGGCATCGCCAAGGGCTCCGGCATGATCCATCCCAACATGGCGACCATGCTCGGCTATGTCGCCACCGACGCGGCGCTCAGCCAGCCCCTGTTGGAGGCGCTGGTGCGCCATGCCGCCGACCGTTCCTTCAACTGCATCACGGTGGATGGCGATACCTCCACCAACGATTCCTTCATGCTGATCGCCACCGGCGAGGCTGGCGTGCCGGAAATCACCGATGCGGCGAGCGCTCACTACGCCGCTCTGCGAGATGCAATAACCGAAGTGTCGCAAGTGCTGGCCCAGGCCATCGTCCGGGATGGCGAAGGGGCGACCAAGTTCATGACCATCGCCGTCGAGGGTGGGTCCTCGGAGGCGGAATGCCGCCAGGTGGCGTATGCCATTGCGCACTCACCCCTGGTCAAGACCGCCTTCTTCGCTTCGGATCCCAATCTGGGGCGGATACTCGCCGCCATCGGCTATGCCGGCATTGCCGATCTGGATGTGGACCGGCTCAAGCTCTATCTGGGCGATGTGCTGGTGGCGGAAAACGGCGGTCGCGCAGCGAGCTATCAGGAGCAGGATGGTCAGCGGGTGATGAAGGAACCCGAGATTACCGTGCGGGTTCTGCTCGGTCGGGGTGAAGCCTCGGCCACGGTATGGACCTGCGACTTCTCCTACGATTACGTCAGGATCAATGCCGAGTACCGGAGTTAGTAGTCTATTTTTATGGAAGGCGATTATTGAATATGAAAAAACATTATTTATTTGTTCTATTGGCGGTTTTTTCTTGCCATGTATACGCTGATGAAATAAAGGCAAAGGTCATTTATGTATTTAAGGGTGATTCTGTGGGCAATAAATATCGTAGTCATACAATAGTCGCCGGGGTTAATATGGGCGGGATCTCGGATGACTGTGAGCAAATGATTGGCAAGATTAAGGTGGAGGGCGTTCAGTTCAGCGAGAGCGGCGCCACGTTAGAGAGTTTCAGATTTATAGATAAAAATGGAGCGCAGAGGTCTGTTCCTACTGGCTTCAATAATCTTTCCAAACCAGACAGGGAACGAGCAAACAGCTTTATTAAAGTGGGCAAAACTTATTTTGCCCACATCGAATTTTGTGGTAGCGGAAGCTATGCTGATCTTGTAAATATGTATGACATAAATATTGATTTTGGACGGTAATGGAATATTTATTTAACCTATTGACAATAAATCATTAAAGCTGTTTTGTGATGGCAGATAAAAGCTACAACACAAACCTCGCATCTGAGTTCCATGTTCTTTCCGTGCTACATCGCCTTGGCTTGGATGCAATGCTCACGCTTGGTAACAAGAAGTCCGTAGACCTTGCTGTCGTTAGGGATGCTGGCGACTCCGTCACTATCGATGTAAAGGGTTTGTCCGGGAAGACAGGCTGGCCTGTGGACAACGTGAAGGAGGCGAAGTCCGGGCACTTCATGATCTTCGTTTGCTACGGCGATAAAATTAAAGAATTGGAGGTATCTCCTGAAGTCTGGATTATTCCAAGCACGGAACTTGTACGGTTCATTTATTACGCACCCGGAGGTCGAAAAGTTGTTCAACGCTCAAAGCTTCTCCGCGAAGCACAGGATTTCAGGAATTCTTGGTCTCTCATTTCAGGGCACCATAGCTGAACGAGTGTAAGGTGCAATCGTTGCGGGCGTCAATAAGCGAAGCGCATTGCTCCGGATGGTTTCATGTGCGCTACGCGCAAACGTTTAGATGCCGGGGCTGCCCGGCGGCAGGTCACTTTTCTTGCTTCGCCAAGAAAAGCTAACCAAAAGAAGGCGACCCTGCTGCGCCGGCCCTTCGGGCTTCCCTCGGTTTTCCAGAAAATCCGGGCGGCTGCGGAACTCGCGCTACGCGCTCAGACAGTCCTCGCCGACGGCCCCCGTATTTTCTGGAAAACCGAGGCGGTGCAGAAGGGGAACCGGGTGGTTTGCGTGGAGGGTTGGTTTTCTTCGCATCCGCCATTGTCCCAGCGTGTTGCGCACCCTTATTGGACCGAATGAAACGTGGCTGACGACTGGGATTTGGATGAACAATCATAACATTCTGGAGGTCGCCGCCGCTGTGATACAGCGGCCCGATGGCGAGTTTTTACTGGCCGAGCGTCCAGCGGGCAAGCCTTATGCCGGATGGTGGGAATTTCCCGGCGGCAAGATCGAAGCGGGCGAGTCGCCCTACCATGCCCTGGTTCGTGAACTGCACGAGGAACTGGGGATCGAAGTGGATGCGGCGCATCCCTGGCTGACCCGCGTCTATGCCTACCCCCATGCCATAGTACGGCTGCATTTCTTTCGCGTGGTGAGCTGGCACGGCGAGCCTCACGGCAAGGAAAACCAGCGTCTTTCCTGGCAATATCCCGATGCCGTAAGCGTGACGCCGCTGTTGCCGGCTAATGGACCGGTTCTGCGCTCGCTTGTGTTGCCCCCGGTGTGTGCGATTACTCATGTCGCCGAACTGGGTGTGGAGGCGTTTCTGGAGCGGCTTCAGGCGGCGCTGCAGCAGGGGGTCAAATTGATCCAGGTGCGGGAGAAATCCATGGATGAGGCAAGCTTGCGCACCTTCGCTTCCGAGGTGGTGCGACGGGCGCATGCTCATGGCGCGCGCGTGGTGATCAACGGCGATGTTGCCCTGGCGCTAGAGGTCGGAGCGAATGGAGTGCACTTGAATTCGGCGCAGCTGATGGCGTTGACGGCCCGGCCTGAAGTGGAGTTGGTGAGCGCTTCTTGCCATGACAGACGAGAATTGGATCGGGCGGCTGAACTGGATCTGGATTTTGCGTTGCTGTCGCCGGTGCTGCCGACCCAGAGCCACCCCGGCGCGCCGACTCTGGGCTGGGAGAGCTTTGCGCGCCTGGTAAAAGATTTGCCGATGCCGGTCTATGCGCTGGGCGGGGTCTCCCGCGCAGACCTGGACGAAGCGTGGCGGCATGGCGCTCATGGAATCGCCATGCTGCGCGGGGCATGGTAGACGATGATTGCTTCAAGCTAGAAAAATCAGTTAACCACGGGGCACACGGGGATCACGGGGTAAAATCAATATGTTACATAGCTCTGTCCAAACACCCGCTGGGGGAATGATTTGATGCCCCCAAGTCCTTGATCTTCCCCGTGCACCCCGTGTCCCCGTGGTTAAAATGCTGTTTTTGGTTCAATGGAATGAACATGAAAAAAATCTGGCCTTTCCTGCTATTGCTCCTGCCGCTGGTGCTGGCATTGGGCTTGCTTCGCTTCATCGGCGGTGATGCCGGTGGGCCGGTATTGAAGGTGGATTGCCCGGATCTGGTTCTAGGTTGCCAAGTGCCGTTCGGGGAGAGGAGAGCGGAAGTCAGATTTCTGTCAGTTCCAACACCACTCAAGCGTTTTGATCTGGTAGTGAAGGCGCCCGATGCTCGACAGATCTCTGCCGATTTCGCCATGCAGGGCATGAATATGGGGCCAAACCATTACGTGTTGCAGCGTACAGAAGATGGGGTTTGGCTTGGAAAGATCGTCTTGCCGGTCTGTGTCAGCGGCGCCAGCAATTGGGCCATGACGCTGGAACTGGATGGCGTAAAGCGTAACATTCTCTTTGTCGCGGTCAAGCAGTAGAGATTAGTTGAGATTCTCGCCCTTATCCGTCTCTTCCTCAGCCAGCGGGATACGATAGCCCTCCTTCGCCCATTCACCAAGGTCTATCAGCTTGCAGCGCTCAGAGCAGAACGGGCGGAATGGATTTTTCGGGCTGAAAAGCGCGGGATTTCCGCAAATCGGGCAGGGGACGGAAGGTGAAGGTTTTTCAGGGGTGTTCACGTGCGCCATGCCAGGATCTAGAGGTTGCAAAGGGTCAGACCAAAGTCGACTTCAGTGTCGCACCCCCGCGGTTTCTGTGGGCCGCCCAGAGCGGTGAAGCGGATGTTGATCGCGTATTTGTTGGCGCTGATTTCGGGGAAGCAGGGCAGATCGCGTGCGACTGAGATGCGCAGCATCTGCGCCACGCGGCCGCTCAGCATTTGTTGAAATGCGCCTTGCTGTGCGGTGTGGTGGCTGGACTTTCCGCTGTCGCGCAGCATGCGCAGGATAATCTTCAATCCATCCCTGATCGGGAGCATCGGCGCCAGCCATTCCGTCAGATTCTGGCGGCGCAGCGTTTCATCCTGGTTCAACCAGAAGTGATAGGAGGGCAGGTCGAATTCGCATACTCCGCCCGGGATGGAGGTGCGTTGCTTGATGCTCATCAGCCATTCGTTCTCGCGCAGGTGCTGACCAACTTTGCCAGGCAGGCTGTGCAGACGACCGGCGACATTGTCGATATCGCGTAGCACCTCGTTCAGTGCTTCTTCCGAAATGGCGGGATTGTTGCGCAGGGCTTCCAGGGTTTGTTTCTGTCGTTCCAGTTCCTGAAGCAGGTCGGATTTCAGGTCGGCACGGCAGGAAACTTCCAGAATTTCGAAAACAACCAACAGTGCGGCGTGGTGATCCATCTGGTGCGGCTGAGAGGAAAAATAATGCGCTTTGGCATAGAGATCCTCCAGTCGCAGGAGAGTGCGAATCCGCTCGTTAAGAGGGTGGTCGTAGGTGATCACTGTCGGGTCTTGGGTCGGCAAAGTTCAATACTGCCGAATTATAAGCGATCTGACAATAATTTGTATTAACAAAATTACATGAAACTTTGAATTGCTTTGTTTTTTGGTAAGGCGGGTTCAGGCTTGCCGCTGCAATGCCAGTGTCAAATAATGTTGATGTAGTTCCTGGGCCTGTTTTTCGATATCGACGTGACTGCTCCGGTTGGACAGGATATCGTCAGCTTGCTGGATGCGCTCCGCGCGAGGAGTCTGGTGAGCCATGATGGACCGCACCTCTTCGATGGAAAGCTGGCTGCGGGACATGGTCCGGGCAATTTGCTGATCTTCATCGCAATCCACTACCAGTACCCGGTCAACCAGATCACGGTATGCGCCGGTTTCAAAAAACAGCGGAATCACCAGAATTATATAGGGCCCTCGTGCCGCACCCATTTCCGCGATGACCTGCTGTTTGATCAACGGGTGGAGGAGCGTTTCCAGTTGTTCCTTGGCTGTCTGATCAGAGAAAACCAGCTTGCGCAAACTGGCGCGGTCGAGGTTTCCATCCGGTAATTGGTAACTGGAGCCGAACCGCTCGATGATGGCGGCAAGGGTCGGAGTGCCCTTTTCCGCCAGGCGATGCGCGATCTCATCGGTGTCGATGACGGTGGCGCCCAAGGCGGAAAAAATCCGGGCTACGCTGCTTTTGCCGCAGCCGATGCCACCGGTGAGACCGATTGTTAACATCGATGATTATCCACGGATGGACACGGATGGGCACGGATAACACAATGTGTTAGTTGAAGTTTTCCGGTCATCCGGAAGGCGTCTGATATGAGAAAGGTAACCCGTTGATCATCTGTGTACATCTGTGGCAATCCGTGGCTTAAATGTTTTTTGGGATTTAAAGTCCGAGATAGGCCTGGGTGATTTGCTTTCCCCACAGCATGGCGATCAGGCCGCCGCCCGCCAGGTAGGGGCCGAAGGGAATAGGGATCTGGCGACCATGGCCGGCAAACAGGATCAGTGAAATGCCGACTACTGCCCCGACCAGTGAAGAAAGCAGAATGACCAGTGGCAGAATCTGCCAGCCCAGCCATGCGCCGATTGCGGCAAGCAACTTGAAATCGCCATAGCCCATGCCTTCCTTTTTGGTCGCCAGTTTGAACAGCCAGTAAACGCTCCACAGCGACAAATAGCCCGCCACCGCGCCAATCAGTGCTTCGTTGAGGCTGGTGAAAAAGCCATTGAGATTGAGCAACAGGCCGAGCCAGATCAGGGGTTGGGTGATGCTGTCCGGCAGCAGTTGGGTGTCGAAGTCGATGAAGGTCAGTGCGATCAGCGCCCAGGTGAAAAGCAGGGCAGCCAGGGCGGTCGGTCCGAAGCCGAAATGCCAGGCGACGTAACCGCTGATAATGCCGGTAAGGGCTTCGACAATGGGATAACGTGCGCTGATCCGGGCTTTGCAGTGTGCACATCGGCCGCGCAATATCAGCCAGGAAATCACCGGAATGTTTTCCCATGCTGAAATCATGTGGCCACAGGACGGGCAGGCTGAGCGCGGAACCACCAGATTGTAGGGAGCGGAGGGCGGGATTCCTTCTTCATCCATAGCGCTGCATTGCTCGCGCCATTCGCGCTCCATCATCCTGGGCAGGCGATGGATGACGACATTCAGGAAACTCCCGACCATCAGGCCGAGGATCGCGGCCACACTTACATACAGCACCGGGGAGGATTGCAGGGGTTCGAAGATCATTTGTGTCCTGAGTGCCGAGTCCTGAGTGCCGGCCCCTCAGGACTCAGCATTCAGGATTGCTTTTAAACGACTTGGCCCATCTTGAAGATCGGCAGGTACATGGCGATCACCAGGCCGCCGATGATTACGCCCAGAACCGCCATGATGATCGGTTCCATCAGGCTGGAAAGCGCTTCCACGGCATCGTCCACTTCGGCTTCGTAAAAATCGGCCACTTTGGAGAGCATGGCGTCCAGAGCGCCGGACTCCTCGCCGATGGCGACCATTTGCAGCACCATATTGGGAAACAGATCGCTGTTCTGCATCGCTACCGTCAGGCTGGTGCCAGTACTGACCTCGCTCTGGATTTTTTTTGTGGCGTCAAAATACAAGGCGTTGCCGGCAGCGCCGCCAACCGAATCCAGCGCTTCAACCAGGGGTACGCCGGCGGCAAACATGGTGGACAGGGTACGAGTCCAGCGCGCAATAGTGGCTTTTTCGATTACCGCGCCAAAAATTGGCAGTTGCAGGGACAGTCGGTCCATGAAGTACTGCATTTTCTTCGAACGTTTCCAGGTGTAGAAAAAGAACTGGAGTGCGCCGTAGATTGAGCCGAAAATTGCCCACCACCAGGCAACGAAAAAGTCGGATATGGCCATTACCACCAAGGTTGGAGTGGGCAGGTCAGCGCCAAAGCTGGTGAATAGTTCCTTGAATGCCGGCACCACGAAGATCATGATCACGGCGGTAATAACAAAAGCGACGACCAGAATGGAGATGGGGTAGAACAGGGCCGATTTGATCTTGCTTTTGATGGCAAGAATCTTTTCCTTGTAGGTTGCCAGGCGATCCAGCACCGTGTCGATAATGCCGGCCTGTTCGCCAGCGTTGACCAGGTTGCAGTATAGCGCGTCGAAATACAAGGGGTATTTGCGGAAGGCCTGGCTCATGCTGCTGCCGGTTTCGATATCGGCCTTGAGGTCGCCAAGCAGCTTGGATACGGCGGGATTGCTATGCCCTTTGCCGACGATGTCGAAGGATTGTAGCAGAGGGACGCCGGCTTTCATCATGACGGCCAGTTGCCTTGTGAACAGGGAGATGTCTTTTTCGGTGACTTTTTTGCCTTTCTTGAAGCCCCCTTGTTTTTTAACTTTGAGAACGGTGATGCCTTGACGCCGCAGCATGGTCTGTACCACCGCCGCACCCGGCGCGCTCATTTCGCCCTTTACGGCTTTCCCTTTTTTATCCGTGCCTTCCCAGGAGAAGAGGAGGTCTTTCACTGCTGCCTTTTTTGCGACGGCCATGATTAGGACTCTCTAATGAATAAGTTGGGCATACGTTGCCGCGTATTCGGGATGGATGCAAGGCGCAAGGCGCGGCGAATGGTCGTTCCATTCGCAAGCCTTGCAACGCCGCAGATGCCCGAATATGCCGCAACCCTTCGGGCTGGGGCTGGTTGGGGTGCATTCCGGTGTTGCGAGCCGTTTGTTGTGAACGCACAACTGCGTGTCTCGCGCCTAGGACTGCACCCCAACCAGCCCCAGCGTATGCCCAACTTATCCATTAGAGAGTCCTTTCCCTTTACTCGTTGGTGACGGCTTCGATTTCTTCCAGCGTTGTCAGTCCGGCTTTCACTTTGAGCAGTCCGGATTGGCGCAGATCACGTATGCCTTCGCGTTTTGCCTGGTCGGCGATGTCATGAGCGGAGCCGTTTTTCATGATGATGCGGCTCATTTCGTCGCTAATCGGCATGACCTGATAGATGCCGACGCGTCCCTTGTAGCCGCTGCCTTTGCAAATTTCGCAACCGATGTGGCCATAAGGCTGCCAGCTGCCGTCGAGATCCTCTTCGGCATAGCCTGCACGCAATAGCGCCTCTCTGGGAATGTCGATGGGCTGTTTGCACTTGCACAGGCGCCGCGCCAGGCGCTGTGCGGTAATCAGGATGACCGAGGAGGCGATGTTGAAAGGGGCGACCCCCATGTTCATCAGGCGGGTCAAGGTGCCGGGCGCATCGTTGGTGTGCAGGGTGGATAGAACCATGTGGCCGGTTTGTGCTGCCTTGATCGAGATATCCGCTGTTTCCAGGTCACGAATCTCGCCCACCATGATGACATCCGGATCCTGGCGCAGGAAGGACTTGAGTGCCGCAGCAAAAGTCAGGCCGGCCTTGTCGTTGACATTGACCTGGTTGACGCCGGGAAGGTTGATCTCGGCAGGGTCTTCTGCGGTTGAGATGTTCACGCCGGGTTCGTTCAGGATGTTCAGGCAGGTATACAGCGATACGGTTTTGCCGCTACCGGTCGGCCCGGTCACCAGCACCATGCCATAGGGGCGACGTACGGCGTTGAGCAGAAATTCCTTCTGGTCCGGCTCGTAGCCCAGCGCGTCTACCCCCAGTGTGGCGCTGGTCGGGTCGAGAATCCGCATTACGATTTTCTCGCCGTACAAAGTAGGCAGGGTGCTGACGCGGAAATCGATGGCGCGGTTCTTGGACAGCACCAGCTTCATGCGACCGTCCTGGGGTACCCGTTTCTCGGATATATCGAGCTTGGAGATTACTTTGATGCGGGATGAAAGTTTTTCCTTGATCGCCAGGGGAGGCTGGGCGACTTCAGAAAGGATGCCGTCGAGGCGGTAGCGGATACGGTAGTATTTTTCGTAGGGTTCAAAATGGATGTCTGAAACGCCGGCATTGATCGCGTCCAGCAGAATTTTCTGTAGGAAACGGACGACTGGCGCGTCATCAACCTCGGCGCTGGCGCCCTCATCTTTTTGCGCCAGAGCTTCCTCGTCGGTAAATTCGAGGTTGATGTCGTCGCCGGCCAGATTTTGCAGTGTAGTGTCGGTGGCTTCGGCAATTTTTTCTATCAGTTTGCCGAGCTTGTCATCTTCCACCACCACTGGTTCAACCGTGAGGCTGGTTTTGAAACGCACGTCATCCAGGGCGCGCAGGTTGGCTGGATCGGAGGTGGCGATAAACAGGCGGTTGCCGCGCTTTTGCAAAGCAAGAACGCGCCGGCTTCTGATCAGCTTGGCATCGAGCACGTCACTGGGCAGGTGATCCACATCGATGGCAGCCAGGTCCAGCAAGGGAAAGCCGAATGTCCGCGCAGCAAATTCCGCGACTTCCAGGGCGCTCATCTTTTTGCTTTGGACCAACTGGGCAACAAAGCCGGTCTCATCGGTGCCGGCCTGAGACTGAATGGCTTCGGCATCGGCCTCCAGCAGGCGTCCGCTTTGCACCAGTGCGTTGGCCAGTCCGCTGAGCTTGGTCGAGGTTGTTGCTGCTGCCATCTGGGGTTGTCCGCCTGGGGATTAAAAACAGGCCAATAATGCACTTGGCAAGTTTTTTTGTAAAGGAGCCGGAATCTAATCTGGGTCGGATAAGAGCGGGAAAATGCGTACGACTTTGACGATGCGATCCTGAGTCTGGACAATTTCCAGTGTATATCCATTAATTTTGAAGCTGGTGCCGGCTTCCGGGATGTCTTCAAAATGCTCGAGAACCAGGCCGTTCAGGGTTTTAGGGCCGTCCAGCGGCAAGTTAAGTTTGAGCTTGCGGTTCAGGTCGCGCAGAGAGCAGCTGCCATCGACCAGCCAGCTGCCATCGTCCTGCGGATAGATGCCGCCGTGGGCGGTAGGGCGTGAGGCAAATTCGCCGACAATTTCTTCCAGAATGTCCTCCAGGCTCACCAACCCAAGCAATTCGCCATACTCGTCCACCACCAGACCGATATGATGGCGATTTTCCTGGAAGTGCTGCAGTTGGGAAAAAAGTGAGGTTCCTGCGGGGATGAAATAAGGTTCGCGGACAATTTCCTGTAGCATTTCGGTGTCGATTTCGTTGTTGCGAACCTGGTGCAGGACATGGCGGATATGGATCACGCCGACGATATTGTCCAGCCGGCCTCGGTATACCGGCAGTCGCGTGTGGTGGCTGGTGGCGAGCTGTTCGCGGATCATTTCCTCGGGCGCGTCGAGGTCGATTGCTTCGATCTGGTTGCGCGGGATCATGATGTCGTCAACGCCAATGTTTTCCAGTTCGAACAGGTTGAGGAAAATGCTCTGGTGCTTGGGGGGGATATAGTGACCCGCTTCCAGTACCAGCGTGCGCAGTTCTTCCATGTTGAGGCGGGTGTCGGCGGTAATCGGTTTGAGCCGCAGCAGCCACAGCAGCAGTTTTACGAACAGGTTGACGAACCACACTACCGGGTAAAAAAGCTTGAGCAGCGGGGCGAGAATGTAGCTGGAGGGGATCGCAATGCGTTCCGGGTAGGAGGCCCCCATCACCTTCGGGGTGATTTCGCTGAACACCAGAATGAAGAAGGTGACGGCAAGCGTACCCAGCGTTAACGACCACTCGTTGTCGCCGAACAGCCGGATAGTGATGACTGTGACCAGTGCGGCGGCAGCGGCGTTGAGCAGATTGTTGCCGAGCAGGATTACGCCGAGCAGCTTGTCTGTTTTGTCTAGCAGTTGTGAAGTGAGCTTTGCGCCGATATGACCGCGCTTGACCAGATATTTCAGGCGATACCGATTGAGCGCCATCATGCTGGTTTCGGAAATGGAGAAGAACCCTGAAACGATCAGGATCAGCGCCAGCGCAGTCAGCAGAATGCTTAACGGGATGTCATCCATTTTTCGAGGTGAAGGGTTAAGGGTGAGGCGTCAGGAGTAAAACCAGGTTCGGTGGCGTTTTTGAGCTCACCCCTCACCCCTCACCGAATTTTAACGTTGCAAAATGATTTCCAGCACGAACTTGCTGCCGAGATATGCCAGCAGCAGCATCGCAAACCCGGCGAGCGTCCACAGGATGGCGGTGCGGCCACGCCAGCCGTAAAATTGGCGCCCGCCGAGCAGGGCTGCGTAAATGCTCCAGGAAATCAGCGCGAATAGTGATTTGTGGCTGAATTGCAGGGGTTTGTGGAAGAGTTCCTCGGAGAACATGACGCCGCTCAGGATAGACAGGGTGAGCAGGACGAACCCCGCCGTGATGATGCGAAACAGCAGTGCTTCCATTGCCAGCAGAGGCGGCAGTTTTCCCTGGATGCGGGACAGGGCGTGGCCATGCAGGCGGCGTTCTACCAGAGCCATCAGTACCGCATGCACTGAGGCGATAGTGAACAGGCTGTAGGCGAGCAGCGAAATCAGCAAGTGAACCTTGAAAAGCGGCAGTTCGGTATGCGGGATGGTGTGTGCCTCCGGAAAAATCAGCGGCAGCAGCAGGCAGATAGCGGCACCGGGCAATACCAGCGTTTGCAGACCTTCCATGTTGTAGCGGAAGCTGGCGAGCCAGTAGACCAGTACGGTGAGCCAGGAGATTGCCGATATCGTATTGCCGATGCCGAGATTAAGGCCTGCGCCGGGGAACAGGGAGGGTTGCAGCAGCGCGCCATGCAGAGCGAGTGGCACCAATATGGCGAGACGTCCAACCGTAGAGGTTTTGGCTGCGTGTTGCGCTGTTTCCGGGCCGGCGGGGCGCCAGACCGAGCGCCAGAAAAGCAGGCCGAGCGCGCTGTAAAGCAGAAAGGCGAGGAAATGGAGTGAACCGCTCATTGTGTTGTAAACTTGTCGGTATTGTTTCTCTAAAGCCCAAGTCTACACTATGTTCGATAACCTCACCAATCGCCTTTCCGGCGTAATCAAAACCCTGCGCGGCCAGGCCCGCCTGACCGAGGCCAACATTCAGGACGCTCTGCGCGAAGTGCGCATGGCGCTGCTCGAGGCGGACGTCGCCTTGCCGGTGGTGAAAGATTTCATTACCCACGTCAAGGAACGTGCGCAAGGCCAGGAAGTGCTGGCCAGCCTGACGCCTGGTCAGGCCGTGATCGGCATCGTTCATCAGGAAATGACCAGGCTGATGGGCGGGCAGAATGCCGCACTTAATTTTGCTACGCAGCCGCCCGCCGTAATCCTGATGGCGGGTTTGCAGGGCGCAGGCAAAACTACCACCTCAGCCAAACTGGCCAAGTATCTGCGTGAGCAGATGAAGAAAAAAGTGCTGTTGGCGAGTTGCGACGTTTACCGTCCGGCGGCGATGGAGCAGTTGCGCTCATTGGCGCAGCAGATCGAGACGGATTATTTCCCCGCCTCGGCGGGACAGAGTCCGGAGCAGATTGCGCTGGCAGCGCGGGATTACGCCGACAAGCATTTCCACGACGTGCTGATCATCGATACTGCGGGCCGTCTGGCAATAGACGAAGCCATGATGGCCGAGATCCAGCGCCTGCATGAAGTGCTCAAGCCGATCGAAACCCTGTTCGTGGTCGACGCCATGCAGGGCCAGGACGCGGTCAATACCGCCAAGGCTTTCAGCGAGGCGTTGCCGCTGACTGGTGTGGTGCTCACCAAGCTCGACGGCGATGCGCGCGGCGGTGCGGCGCTGTCGGTGCGCCAGGTTACCGGCAAGCCGATCAAGTTTGCGGGCGTGGGCGAAAAAGTCGGCGGTCTCGAAGCCTTCCATCCGGAACGCATGGCTTCGCGCATCCTGGGGATGGGCGACGTGTTGTCCCTGATTGAAGATGCCCAGCGCGGCGTCGACCAGGAAGAAGCGATCAAGCTGGCGAAGAAAATGAAATCCGGCAAGAGCTTCGATCTCGAGGATTTCAAGGCACAGCTGCAACAAATGAAAAAAATGGGCGGCGTCTCTGCCCTGATGGACAAGCTGCCGGCGCAGATGGGACAGGCGGCGGCGGGCATGGCGGACGATAAGTCGATTGGTCGTATCGAGGGCATCATCAATTCGATGACGCCCGGAGAGCGCCGCAACCCGGCCCTCCTCAAGGCCTCGCGCAAGCGTCGCATCGCTGCGGGAGCGGGGGTGCAGGTGCAGGAAGTGAATCGTTTGCTGAACCAGTTCGAGCAAACCCAGAAAATGATGAAAATGGTCGCCAAGGGCGGGATGGCGAAGATGATGCGGAGCATGAAGGGCATGATGCCGGGGATGTAAGTATTCAACCATCAGCGGTCAGCTTTCAGCTTGTTGTGCGGCTTTGCCGCGTTTGATTCTAATTTTTCCGCTGACCGCTGACCGCTTGATTTAAATCTTTCTTGCGTTTATTCCAAAACTTAGCGTAAAATGGCCGGCTTTTTAGACCGAATTTTTGAAGGGTAAAACCAAATGGTTGTGATTCGACTTGCCCGTGGCGGCGCCAAGAAACGCCCGTTTTTCAACGTAGTCGTGGCTGATTCCCGTAATCGCCGTGACGGCCGATTCATCGAGCGCGTGGGTTTCTACAATCCCGTTGCACGTGAAGGTCAGGAAGCTGTGCGCCTCGACAACGAGCGCATCAGCTACTGGCAGGGGCACGGCGCGTTGCTGTCCGACGCTGTAGCCAAGCTCGTCAAGCGTACCGCTGCTTAATATAGTCAGGCGTGCCGCCGGTTAAGCTAGACGTGCCGCAGGCTGGTAAGTGGGTAGTCATGGGCCGCATTGCCGGCCCGTTCGGCATCCTCGGCTGGGTCAAGGTGCAGCCGTTTACCGAAGAAGTCGGTGGGTTGCTGGATTTTCCGGTCTGGTATCTTGGGCGAGGCGAGCAGTGGCGCGAAATCAAGGTGCTGGAGATGGAGGCCCATCATCAGACTCTGGTGGCCAGGCTGGACGGGTGCAATGACCGAGATGCCGCAGCAGCGCTGAAGGGCCTTGAAATCGCAGTGCCGCGCGTGGCGCTGCCGGAAGCGGCTGAAAATGAATATTACTGGTCCGATCTGATCGGGCTGGAAGTGGTGAATGTTCAGGGTGAAGTGCTGGGCAAGGTGACGGAACTTCTGGAAACCGGCGCGAACGATGTGATGGTGGTCGTGGGTGAGCGCGAAAGATTGCTCCCGTTTATTGCCCCGGTCATTCTCAAGGTCGACTTGGCGGCGGGGCGGATCGACGTGGACTGGGGCGCGGATTATTGAACTTCGACGTCATTACCTTGTTCCCGCCGATGTTCGATGCGCTCGCCAAACATGGCATCACGCGCCGCGCGCTGGAGCAGGAGCGCTTCCAGTTGCAGTTGTGGAATCCGCGTGATTTCACCGAAGATAATTATCGTACCGTAGATGATCGTCCCTACGGAGGCGGTCCAGGCATGGTGATGCTGGCCGAGCCGCTGGAAAAGGCGATTCTGGCTGCGAAAGAGCGACAGAAACAGGCTGGTGTGGCGAACCCGAGGGTGATACATCTTTCACCCCAAGGCAAAATGCTCACTCATCAGCGTGTGATGGAGCTGACTCAGGAGCCGGGTTTGGTGCTGCTGGCAAGCCGCTACGAAGGTGTAGACGAGCGCTTGTTGCAACATCAGGTGGATGAAGAAATCTCGGTCGGTGACTATGTGCTGTCCGGCGGTGAGTTGGCGGCGATGGTGTTGATAGATGCTGTTGTCAGGCAGTTGCCGGGCGTACTTGGCGATGCCGAATCAGCAATACAGGATTCATTTGTGGATGGGCTGCTGGATTGCCCCCACTATACCCGCCCTGAGGTTTATCAGGGCGAGGCGGTGCCGGAAGTGCTGATGTCCGGTCACCATGCAGAAATTCAACGCTGGCGGTTAAAGCAGGCGTTGGGCAGGACCTGGCTGAGACGACCGGATTTATTGGCCTCTCGCCAGTTAACAAAAGAGGAATCCGGGCTGCTGGCTGCATTCAAAGCAGAAAACCAGCAGGAACAGGAATCCAATAAATAACGAAGCAAGGAGTTTTAAATGGATATCATCAAGCAGTTGGAACAGGAAGAAATCGCCCGTCTGGGCAAGGTAATTCCCGATTTCGCCCCAGGCGACACGGTCATTGTCGGCGTCAACGTCGTTGAAGGTACCCGCAAGCGGGTGCAGGTTTTCGAAGGCGTTGTCATTGCCAAGCGCAATAGAGGTCTGAATTCAGCCTTTATCGTTCGCAAAGTTTCCAACGGCGAGGGCGTAGAGCGTACTTTCCAACTTCACTCCCCGCTGATTGCCAGCATCGAAGTGAAGCGCCGCGGCGATGTGCGTCGCGCCAAGCTGTACTACTTGCGTGATCGTTCCGGCAAGTCTGCACGTATCAAAGAAAAGCTGGTTGCACGCGCCCAGCCAGCGAAGACCTCAGTTTAATCTGCGCTCCGCATGCTGAAAAGGCCACGAAGGGACTCCCTTCGTGGCCTTTGTTATTTTGATCGGCTAGAATGAGGCTATGCGCTATCGGGTCACAATGTTTTGTTCTTTCACCTTGGACGTTGGCTCCATATTTGGTGTGGGCGCTGAGTAATGGGCTATCAGGCGAGATTTCTCGCACCATTTGCAGTGCTCGGTATCGTGACAGATGGAACGGCGCTGACTGGCCTGGATTTTTTGCCGCTGGGTACTCCGCCGTTGGAGCCACAGGACACCATTTCAAAACAGGTCTGCACCCAGTTGCAGGCCTATCTTGCCGACCCCTCTTTTGAGTTCGATCTGCCGATTGCGCCGCGTGGAACGGTTTTTCAAGCCAAGGTATGGCAGGCATTGCGGGACATTCCAAGTGGTTCGACACAAAGCTACGGCGAACTGGCCAAGCTGCTTCACTCCGCGCCGCGTGCGGTGGGGCAGGCGTGTGGCGCGAATCGAATTCCCGTAATCATCCCCTGTCACCGAGTGCTGGCCAAAAACGGCCTGGGTGGGTTCATGAACAGCATGGATGGTGATCCCATGGCGATCAAACGTTGGTTGTTACAGCATGAGCGCAGACAGCCAGCTTGACGAATTTTGCGACGCGCTGTGGTTGGAGGAAGGCCTGGCGCGCAATACTCTGGAAAGCTACCGGCGCGATTTGCAGCAGTTCGCTGTTTGGTTGAAGAGGGCGTCAGGAAAAGGCTTGCTGGAGGCGGAACATGCCGATCTGGAAGGTTTTTTGGCGCATCAGTTCAATGTGGTAAAAACCCGTGCCAGCACCGCCAGTCGAGAGCTTTCCAGCTTTCGGCGATTTTACCGTTACCTGCTGCGCCAAGGCCGAATCAGTGCCGATCCGACGCTTAATATCGCTTCGCCGAAACAGGTCAGAGCGCTACCCAAAAGCCTTACCGAAGCGGATGTTGATGCCTTGTTGAATGCGCCCGATAGTACAGATGTGCTGGGCTTGCGCGACAAGGCGATGCTGGAAACGCTTTATGCCACCGGCCTGCGGGTGTCCGAGCTGGTGGCGCTGAAGGTGGCGGAAGCGAGCCTGGATATGGGCGTGGTGCGCGTCATGGGGAAAGGTGGCAAGGAAAGGCTGGTGCCACTGGGTGAAGAGGCTATTGGCTGGCTCAAGCGCTACCTGGCCGAAGCTCGTCCGCACCTGCTTAATGGCAAAACCAGCGGTGCCCTGTTTGTGACTGCCCGCCACAGCGCGATGACGCGCCAGGCCTTCTGGTACCTGATCAAGCGTCGCGCCGTCCAGGGTGGGGTTGGGAAGGCTTTGTCGCCCCACACTCTGCGCCATGCTTTTGCCACCCACCTGCTTAATCATGGCGCCGATTTGCGTGTGGTGCAGATGTTGCTCGGGCATGCCGATATTTCTACCACTCAAATTTACACCCATGTGGCGCGGGAACGGTTGAGGCAGTTACATGCCAGTCATCACCCGAGGGGGTGAGGGTCAGCTTAGTGCTTTCCAGATTAGAGAGATGCCGCTCCCGATCAGCAGCATACCGATGAGCTTGAGCATTTGCAGGCTGGAGATGCCGAGGTGAGCGCGGTGGCCGAGGAACAGGCCGAGCGCCATCACCGGCAGGGCGGCAAGAAGGGCGGTGAGCATGCCGTTCTGCAGGAGCAGGCCGGTTGCAAGGAAAGAAACGATGCGCAGTCCTCCCTCGAAGGTGAACAGGCCGGAGAAGGTGGCGCGCAGTTCGGCCTTGTCTTTCAGGCGGTGTGACAGATAGATGATGTAGGGTGGGCCGCCCGTGCCGAATAGTGCGCCCACCGTGCCGCCGGTGAGCCCCGTCGGTATGGCCCAGAGCCGCGAGATGGTGGTTTCGCCGTGGATGTTGAGCAGATTGCGCACACCGAAGATCAGCACGAAAATTCCCAGGCCGATCAGCAGCGGTTCGCGCGGCATCTGGATGAGCAGCATCACGCCCAGCATCACGCCTGCTACGCTGAAGGGCAGCAAGGGTTTCAACTCGTCCCAGTTAATGTGCTTGCGGGTTTTGCCGCCTAGGGCAATGGAAGCGGTAAAGTCCAGTACCAGCACGAACGGGACGACGAATTGCAGGGGTAAAAAATGCGCCAGGAGGGGTACCGCAATCAGCCCGGAGCCGAAACCGGTGATGCCTCGGATGAAGTAGGCGAGCAGGAGGATCAGCAGGGCAGCCGCTAATGCTTCTAGGCTGATGATCGTTCCCCGCGTTCAATCACGATTCCCAGACGTTTGACGCCGCGCAGCATGCCCAGTTTGGAGACAGAGACTTTGACCCAAGGCGCGCCGAATTCGGTGCGGATCAGGGCGGCAATGTGCTCGGCCAGGGCTTCAACCAAAGAAAAATGTATTTCGGTCGCGGTTTGTCGAATGCGTGCCATCACTGCGCCGTAGTCGATGGTGTCAGCGATGTCGTCGGTTTCGCCGCCACGGCTGTGCGGCAGGCCGATGTCGATGTCGATGCGGATGGTCTGCGGGACTTTGCGCTCCCATTCATAGATGCCGATGACGATGTCGAGCTTGATTTCTTCCAGGAAAACGATGTCCATCGGGTGTTGAGGCGGGCAATTTGCCGTAAAATCTAAAAGTGGCCATTTTAAGTGATATTGATATGAATACGGTAATTTTCATCCTCGCCGCTTACCTGATCGGTTCGGTTTCCTTTGCCGTGCTCACCAGCAAGGCGTTCGGCCTGCCCGATCCGCGCACCTTCGGCTCGAAAAACCCGGGCGCGACCAATGTATTGCGCACAGGCAAAAAGCTGGCCGCCGCGGTGACTTTGCTGGGCGATGGCGCCAAGGGCTGGCTGGCGGTTTTTCTTGCGTTGCGCCTGGCACCGGTCTACGGCCTCGACGAGACCGTCGTCGCCGCAGCGGCAATCGCCGTATTCCTCGGCCATGTCTACCCGGTTTTTTTTGGCTTCCATGGCGGCAAGGGCGTTGCCACGGTGCTGGGCATCCTGCTGGCGCTTAATCTCTGGCTGGGCCTGGCTGCCCTGGCAACCTGGCTGCTGGCGACCTACATGTGGCGAATTTCTTCTTTGTCTGCCTTGATCGCGGCGGTGTTCACGCCGTTTTACGGCTGGTTGTGGTTGCACTCCGGAGTGCTGGTTGCGGCAGTTGCGGCAGTGTCGCTGCTCCTGATATGGCGGCACAAGAGCAATATCCAGAACCTGCTTTCCGGCAAGGAGCAAGCGATCGGCAAGACTCAGCCCGGTGATGCGCCGCCGCAGTAAGCCCTATACTTAAGACAAGGGAGGTGTGGCTGTGGCCTGGTTTGAAAAGGAAATGGATTACGCACGGGAAAGCCTGGAACAGGTTTCCCGCACGGCCATCGAGCAGGCTGCGGACAAGTTGAATATTGTTGTCCAGGGTGGGGTGAAAGAGGCTAGTGGCGAATTGCGCGAGGCGGTATTGAGCGCGAGCCGGGAAGTTGATCACAAGCTGGACAAGATTTCCGCCGAATTGCACAGCCAGCGTCAGTTCACCAAGGACGACGTGATCGAACTGGTGGACTACGCCGCAGAGAAGCTGGGCGCCACCGTCGATGCTCGTGTGGGCGTGATGAAGGCGGAAATCACCGCCTTGGTGCAGGACCGCGTCGAGTATCTGAAGCGCGAGGTGGATGATTTCTTCATCCAGCGCCAGCAGGATCTGGCTCGAGAGCGGCGGCGCCTGATCGCTAATATCCTGATTGCGGTGGTTGCTTCGGTCGTCATGGGCGGTCTGTCGCTGATGTATCACCGCGCCCTGCTCGGCGGCATGGACATGTACGGCCTGTTTCGCGTGGTATTCCTGTCGCTTAGCGGCGGCTACGCCGTCTATCTGCTGGTCAAGCTGGTGCTTAAATATCGCAGCATGGCGGAGCACAAGAAGGATCTGGTGTTCCTCGCCATGAAATACTGGGGTGTGTTACGGCCTGAAAGCGTGTTCGGCCACGTGCTGTTGATCCTGATCCTGATCGCGTTTTATGCGGTGCTGTTTTTTCCGCTGGAAGTAATGCAGATGATCGGTAATGAATCCTTGGTCCGATGGGTGAGCGGGGTGCGCGGCGTCAAATAGCAGCCTACAATTTCTAAATAGCCGCCAGATCCCAGCGCGGGCGCACATTGAACTTCCAGCCCTTGGCGGGCGTAAGCTTGATTCTCATCGCGCCGGCGAAGGCGATCATGGCGCCGTTGTCGGTGCAGAATTCGAGTTTCGGATAAAACACCTCAAAGCCCCGGCGGGCGGAAAGCGTTGAGAGTTGTTCGCGCAGTTGCCGGTTGGCGCCGACTCCGCCGGCCACCACCAGCCTGTCCAGGCCACTTTGGCCCAGCGCGGCCAGCGATTTGGCGGCGAGTACCTCGACGATAGCATCCTGAAAAGCGCGGGCGATGTCATTCACAGTCTGGTCGTCCAGTGTCTGCTGCTTTGCCAGGGTCAGCACCGCAGTCTTCAGGCCGCTGAAGCTGAAATTCAGGTCGCCGCTGTTGATCATGGGGCGCGGCAGCTTGAAGCGCCCCGGCGCGCCCTGCCCGGCGCGTCTGGATAGTTCCGGGCCGCCTGGATAGCCCAGCCCGAGCAGCTTGGCGGTTTTGTCGAAGGCTTCGCCGGCTGCATCGTCCAGGGTTTCCCCCAGAGTTTCATAGGCGCCGATGCCGGAAACCTTCATCAGCTGGCTGTGGCCGCCTGAAACCAGCAGGGCGACGAACGGGAAGGCCGGCGGATTGGGTTCGAGCAAGGGCGCGAGCAGGTGACCTTCGAGGTGGTGGACGCCGATGACCGGCACTTTGAGCGCGAATCCAAGCGCGGCGGCAATGCTGGCGCCGACCAGCAGTGCGCCGGCCAGTCCAGGCCCCTCGGTATAGGCGATGGCCTCGATGTCGGCCAGGGTGCAATCCGCTTCTTGCAGAATTTTCCGGGTCAGGGGCAGTACGCGCCGGATGTGATCGCGCGAAGCGAGTTCCGGTACTACTCCGCCATATTCGGCGTGCATCGCCACCTGCGAGTGTAGCGCATGGGCGAGCAAACCGCGCTCCGTATGGTACAGAGCAACGCCGGTTTCATCGCAGGAGGATTCGATTCCAAGGACTAACATAAGGCCGCCATCATAGCGGTTTTGCGGGCAACGGTAAATTTGGCTTTGAAAAAGATAAGTTAGCCGATATAATCGCCGACTTGCTCCAAAATTTATTACTAAATTCAGAAGGTGATTTACTCATGCCGAGTGTACGTGTCAAAGAAAATGAGCCGTTCGACGTAGCCCTGCGCCGCTTCAAACGTGCTGTGGAAAAAACCGGCCTGCTGACCGAACTGCGTGCCCGCGAGTTCTACGAGAAGCCCACTGCAGAGCGTAAACGCAAGATGGCTGCTGCCGTCAAGCGCCACTTCAAGCGCCTGCGCAGCCAGATGCTCCCTCCCAAGCTCTATTGATTCAATGAGTCTCAGGCTTCAAATCGCCGAGGATATGAAATCGGCGATGCGTGCCAAGGATGCGCCGCGCCTGTCGGCGATCCGGCTGCTCATGGCCGCGATCAAGCAGCGCGAAGTGGACGAGCGGATCGAGCTCTCCGACGATCAGGTGATCGCGGCGATCGAGAAAATGCTCAAGCAGCGGCGCGACTCCATTTCCCAGTTTGAATCCGCCGGACGGCAGGATCTGGCTGACACCGAGAAATTCGAGGTGTCGGTGCTGCAGGGCTATATGCCGCAGCCCCTGACGGATGCCGAGGCCGAGGCGCTGGTGGTTGCCGCGATAGGCTCCTCCGGGGCGGCTGGAGTGAAGGACATGGGCAAGGTCATGGCGATCGTCAAGCCGCAGATGGCCGGACGTGCCGACATGGGCAAGGTGTCTGCTCTGATCAAGGCCAAGCTGGGCGGCTAAGCGTTTCATCTCCAAAGTTTCACCCATACGACTGTTGTTGCCGATTTCCGTACCCATGACGGGCGGTGCCATTTCGGGTTGATGCATTAGCAGGGGGCTCATGATTCCGCAGTCCTTCGTCCAGGATCTTCTCAATCGCCTGGATATCGTCGACGTAGTGGACCGCTATGTCCCGCTCAAGAAAGCGGGCGCGAACTATGTCGCCTGCTGCCCGTTTCACAGCGAAAAATCCCCTTCTTTTTCAGTTAGTCCCACCAAGCAGTTTTATCATTGCTTCGGTTGCGGCGCGCATGGCAGCGCCATCGGGTTTGTCATGGAGCATCAGGGGCTGGGCTTCGTCGAGACGGTGGAGGATTTGGCAAGAAGCGCCGGCCTGACAGTGCCGAAAGAGGAATCCGGCCATTACGAGCGCAAGACAGAGGGCGATTTTGAGGCTCTGTCCGAAGCGATGCAGCATGCGACCCATTATTACCGCGACGAACTGAAGCGCTCGGAAGTGGCGATCGCTTACCTGAAAAAGCGTGGCCTTTCCGGCGAAATCGCTGCGCGCTTCGGCATTGGTTATGCCCCAGGAGGCTGGCAAAACCTCGCCACGGTTTTTTCCGATTATCAGGCAAAATTCCTGGTGACGGCGGGCTTGGTGATCGAGGGGGAAGGCAAGCGTTACGACCGTTTCCGCGACCGTATCATGTTCCCCATCATAAACCAGAAGGGCGCGGTAATCGGCTTTGGCGGGCGAGTGCTGGAAACAGGTGAACCCAAGTACCTGAACTCTCCTGAAACGCCGCTGTTCGAGAAAGGTCGCGAGCTATATGGCCTGTTTCAGGCGCGCCAGGCGATCCGCACCGCCGGCAAAGTGATCGTAGTGGAAGGTTACATGGACGTGGTGGCGCTGGCGCAGCACGGCGTCGAATATGCAGTGGCGACGCTGGGCACCGCGACCACGCCGGTGCATGTGCAAAAGTTGTTGCGGCAGACCGATAACGTGGTGTTCTGTTTCGACGGCGACACGGCCGGGCGCAAGGCGGCGTGGCGCGCCTTGGAAAACAGCCTGGCGCTGGTGGGCGACGAAAAAAACATCAAGTTCCTGTTCTTGCCCCAGAGCGAGGACCCCGACAGCTATATCCGCAAGGAAGGGAAGGCGGCATTCGAGGCGTTGCTCGACAGTGCGATGCCGATGTCGGAATTTCTCCTGCGTGAACTCGCCGCCGGGGTGGACATGCAAACCATGGAAGGGCGGGCGCACTTTCTCAAACTGGCTCAGCCCCTGGCACAGCAGGTGGCTGCACCGGCGTTGCGCATTATGCTGCAGCAACGCTTGGCGGAATTGGCGGGTGTTACGCGGAATGAACTAGAAGGGTTGATCCCGGTCAAATCGACGGTAAAACCCGCTGCCACGCATACGCGATCCCGACCTTTCCGCAAGCCGCCCTCGCTGGCCAGAAAGCTGCTACAACTGTTGCTCGTCCAGCCCGAGCTGGGGGTGGATTTCGACATGGGCCTGTTAAGCGAGGAATCGGCGGAGCTGAAGACTTTGTCGGCACTGCTGGGGCTTGTCGCCGCTAGTCGTTTGCAGCCAACGACGACGGTAGCCGTATTGGAGCGTTTTCGTGGTACGCCTCATGAGGCTCTGTTGAGTGAAGTGTCGGGCGAGATTCTCCAGTGGGACGAGGAATTTGAAGTGGCTGAGGAATTCGCCGGCGCGCTGGAGCAGTTGAAAAAATCGGGCAGGCAGCGGCGGATCGAATCGCTGCTTGCGCTGTCCCGTGTGCAGGGGCTGTCTCCGGAAGAAAAGCAGGAGCTGCAGCGCTTGCTGCAAGGCGGTTCGGCTTCGACAAATAGTGACCAAACCGCCCAAAAATAGTATATAATTTAGCACTTTTTTGCAACGAAATCCTTTGCTGGAACAGAATGTTATGGCGACAGAAAACGACAAACCCGAATCACGCATGAGCGACGTCGATGCGCGACGGATGCGCCTGAAGACCCTGATCGTGCTGGGTAAAGAGCGGGGCTACCTGACCTATGCCGAGATAAACGATCACCTGCCGGATGACATGCTCGATGCCGAGCAGATCGAGGGCATCATCAGCATGATCGGCGACATGGGGATTTCCGTGTGCGACGAAGCGCCGGATGCGGAAACCCTGCTGATGTCCGATGCTGCGCCGACAGTGACCGACGAGGATGTCGTGGAAGAGGCTGAGGCGGCGCTTTCTACCGTGGACTCCGATTTCGGTCGCACTACCGATCCGGTGCGCATGTACATGCGCGAGATGGGTTCGGTGGAGTTGCTGACCCGTGAGGGCGAAATTGAAATCGCCAAGCGTATCGAGGATGGACTGAAACACATGGTGCAGGCGATTTCTGCCTGCCCGACCACGATCGCCGAAATTCTTGCGCTGGTAGACAAGGTCGAGCGTGACGAAATGCGTGTGGACGAGCTGGTCGACGGCTTGATGAACGCGGATGGAGAGCTTGAGGAAGATTTGGCGGTTTCTGCCGTGGAAGCGGAGGAAGAGGGCGAGGAACTGACGGAAGAAGAGGAAGAAGAGGCCGGTGCCGCAGTGGCAGCAGCCAATCTTGCCCAGCTCAAGGCGGATGCGCTGGAGCGCTTCGCTGTGATCCGCAAGGCATTCGACAAGATGCAGGCATCGCTGGCGAAGAAAGGCCCCAAGGCCAAAGGTTACAAGGAATGGCAGGAGCAGGTTTCGAGCGAACTCCTGTCCATCCGTTTTTCCGCCAAGCAGGTGGAATTCCTGTGTGAAAGCCTGCGCTCCCTGGTGGAAGAAGTCCGCAGCTACGAGCGCGAGATCATGGAATTGTGCGTGACCAAATCCGGCATGCCGCGCCCGCATTTCATCAAGACTTTCCCCGGCAATGAAAATAACCTGGACTGGGTGTTGACGGAAATCGCCACCAAGAAGCCCTACTGCGAAAAGTTGTCGCGTTTCCAGCACGCCATTGTCGACCAGCAGCAGCGCTTGCTGGATTTGCAGGAGCGGGTGCGGATTCCCATCAAGGACCTCAAGGAAATCAATCGCCAGATGTCCACCGGCGAAGCCAAGGCGCGTCGTGCCAAGCGCGAGATGATCGAGGCCAACCTGCGTCTGGTGATCTCCATCGCCAAGAAATACACCAATCGCGGCTTGCAGTTCCTCGACCTGATTCAGGAAGGCAACATCGGCCTGATGAAAGCCGTGGACAAATTCGAATACCGCCGTGGCTACAAGTTCTCGACCTACGCCACCTGGTGGATCCGGCAGGCGATCACGCGTTCCATCGCCGACCAGGCGCGCACCATCCGCATTCCGGTGCACATGATCGAAACCATCAACAAGATGAACCGTATCTCGCGCCAGATCCTGCAGGAAACCGGGCAGGAACCCGATCCCTCCGAGCTGGCGGAAAAAATGGAAATGCCCGAGGAAAAGATCCGCAAAATCCTCAAGATTTCCAAGGAACCGATCTCCATGGAAACCCCGATCGGCGACGACGAGGATTCTCACCTGGGCGACTTCATCGAGGACTCGACTACCTTGGCTCCGGCCGACGCGGCGCTGTACGCCTCCTTGCGCGAAGCCACCAAGGAAGTGCTGGAATCACTCACTCCGCGTGAAGCCAAGGTGCTGCGCATGCGCTTCGGCATCGAGATGAATACCGACCACACGCTGGAAGAAGTCGGCAAGCAGTTCGACGTCACCCGCGAGCGGATTCGTCAGATCGAAGCCAAGGCCCTGCGCAAGCTGCGTCATCCGTCCCGCTCCGAGCGCCTGCGCAGCTTCCTGGATAATGAGGTTTAAGTTTCTTGCGCACAGTGTTACCGGGTCTGTAGCTCAGTTGGTTAGAGCAGAGGACTCATAATCCTTTGGTCCACGGTTCAAGTCCGTGCAGACCCACCAACAAAAACAATGGCTTAGGCGTAAAAAACCTAGGCCATTTGTTTTTCTGGCTACATTCTGGCTGCATGAGAGATGCGGACAGGTATCGACAAAAAAATCGATTATCAGACACGGGATGCAGCGACATCATATGGGTGTGACGTGAGAATGTTTTGGCCTGGCGCCTGCCATTTCGCCAAACACTTTCCGGCCTTCTGCTATGTTCAACAGGTTCCTGTCCCCGCCTCTGGCTTCCGGCTCAACCCATCTCCCCAATTGCTGCTGAACTCGTTGTTTAAATCGATTACTTCCCAACACCCGGGCTTTGTTGGTCGCCTCTATTTGCGCGCAAAAAGCAGGATACCCCCCACCAGAATCGCCCCTACGCCGGCCCAGACCGGGATGTTTACTGTCTCCTTGTCCGTGACCGACAACTCTATCGGCCCCAGCTTGGCCTGGTGCGTTTCCTTGGTGTAACTGAAACCGCCATAGGCCAGACCCAGGCCGCCGGCCACGATCAGAACGATCGCCAACATCTTGATTGCGTCCATCTTGATTTTCTCCTGTAGAAATACACTTGTTATGGACGATGGGGCGGTCTGTTTTTCTCAACCACGCCGACGTCAACTAATTCTGAAGGGTCGTTACAGGCCTCGACCTTGGATGACACGCAGCAATATCATCACGATCGCAATGACCAGTAGGATGTGAATGAATCCTCCGATGGTGTACGAGGTGACCAAGCCCAGTAACCACAGGATGATCAGAATGACTGCAATAGTTCCAAGCATTTTCGCTACTCCTTGAGTAAAGACGGCAGATTTGATTTTCGAATCTACGAGCGTCGTCGATCGTTAAAATGATAATCCGCTTCTTTTGAAAAGCGCTCTGTGCGCTAGCGCGCTTATCGAGCAGAATTTGTTTGATCTACCGGAAAAGGCTTGGTGCCGTGGCCCCAGGAAGTATGTGCAGGCCATTGGCATAACAGGATTTCCGGTCGTCATCGCGCCGCCCCGGCGATGTTCTGCGCTCACCGGAGGGGAGGGGGGATTTGAGCCGCTGTAGCGGACCACACCTTTCAGATAATCTACGTTCTGCGGGCAGAAATTCCACTTCATACACTGGCAGCGTGGGATATTCGGGCATGATGTTCCCCTCCTTGTAAATATCTACAACCGTCCCATCAGAAACAGGATGAGCAGGATGAGCAATACCAGCCCAAGCCCTCCGCTTGGTCCATAACCCCACGACCTGCTGTGTGGCCAGGTAGGAATCGCGCCGATCAGCATCAACACCACAATAATTAATAATATAGTTCCCAGTGACATTTCGTTCTCCTTAAGTGAATAACCTGAAAATCAACGCCTTGAATTTGCTGTATGGCCCATTTTCGATGACGATCAGCGCGGGGCGATGTTGCCGTTGCCGTCGGAGAGGATGATTTCCACGCGCCGGTTCAATTGACGACTGGCGGCAGTGTCATTGCTGGCAACTGGAAATGCCTCGCCATATCCGCGCATGGCGACACGGTCGCTGCGGATGCCCATGTCGAGCAAAGCCGTTTGCACGGCATTGGCGCGACGGTCAGAAAGCTCCTGATTGAGATCGTTGCTGCCGGTGCTATCGGTGTAGCCTTCAACCAGCACGTTGCGTTGCGGATATTGCTTGAGAAAGTCCGCCAGCTGGTGCAGTTTGTGCATTCCACCCGATTCCAGCTGAGCCTTGTTGGTGCTGAACAGTACGTCGCCTAGTGTAATTACCAGGCCACGTTCCGTTTTCTGTGCGCTCAACGCCTGGAGTTGCATTTCCTGTTGAACAATGAGCGCCTGATCACGTTCGGCATTGGCGCTGGCAATTGCCAATGCCGCAGCTTGCTGATCGGCGGTTTCCGCCACGACTGCCAATTCCTGTTTGGCTGCGTCGGCTTCAGCCGTTCTTGCTATAAGGAGGACATGGTCGCGTTTGGCGTGGGCATTGGTGACTTCTGATTCATAGGCTTTTCGCTGGGCAGTTTCCTGCGCAATTCCCACTTGCAGCTTGGCCATATAGGCTAGTTGATTGACTGTGGCATCACTTTCACCTTTGCTTAATGCATGGTCCGCCTTGTTCAGAGACTCGCCGGCTTGCAATAATTCACCCGCAGCCAGATTCATTACCTGTGGGTTGGCTCTTGCGTTGTTGTAACTGCTATGCGCTTCTGCGAGAGATGGATTTTGCGGCATGGAACTACAGCCAGAAAAAATCGCGACGGCGATCAGGGTCATGGGTAAGGACAGATTATTTTTCATGTTGAACTCCATTGATGATTATTGGGTTTTACGGTTGATTTCCTGGCGCAGAACGCGACGATTTCCAATTTTTCCTTAAGTCGGAATCCAGCCCATGGCAACTGCGATGCCCGCGGCGAAGATCAAAAACATCTCGATGCTGAGGTGAGGGTATTTGGCAGCTTTGATGGTTTGCATTTTCATGTTGATTCCCTTTCTAACGCTGTCGTCCAGAGTGATGATCAAGCCGGTACTCAAGGCATGAATTAGCGGTGTTTGAAAATGACAAGTCGCATATCAATCCGAACGGCCATTTCTGGAAGCAACCGGTTATGAAGCCCTTCCTGAATAATTAGACCCCTCTCAACTGATTCGCACCGTGCGGTGACGCACATAACGCATAACCAGTCGTTTGTTACCTGATGTGAATGGGACATTACCGATTGCGGCTCAAATTCTGTTTCCTTGCAAACATGAAGGGCCTCCATGACAGAAACTTTCTGGTATGTGCGCTAACGTACGGACTGTTGAAGGAAAAAGAGGGATAAATGCTATCGGAATGTGACTCGTGCATGGATCCGACTTTGAATTGGGGCAGACCAAACTGATATCCGTTTAGTCGAGAAGAATGCCAATACGCTTGGAAAGGGAACAAAAATGAAAGCCTTGGAGAGTTTCAAGTTAGTCAGTATTTTTTCGATTCTATTGGCTGTCGGGCTTGTCGCATGTGACAAGCCCGGGCCTGCCGAGACAGCGGGTAAAAAGATAGATCAGACTGCGGATGTGGCCGGCCAGAAAATTGGCGAAGCAGCCGATAAGGTCGGTGTAAAACTGGGTGAGCAAAGCGTGAGAGCCGGTGTGGCCATCGATGATGCCGAGATTACCGCCAAGGTCAAAGCGGCTATTTTTGCCGAGCCAGGTCTCAAGACGCTGCAAATCAGTGTTGATACCGTAAATGGCGTAGTGACATTAAGCGGGTCGGTTGATTCACAGCCGAGTAGCGATATGGCCAAATCACTGGCGGGTGCGGTGGCTGGCGTAAACGGGGTTGAAAACCGGCTGGTGCTAAAGCCGATTCAATGAGATTGAGTCGTCGCCAACATCTTCAAGGAGTGGGCCATGGAAATACAAGACGCATATAAAAAGATGGCAGAGCAGCTGAAGGAATGGATCGCCCAGATCGAATTATTGGAAGACGATATGGAAAACGCGGGGGCTGAAATGACGGCTGAACGTACCGATGAATTTCGTGAATGAATCAGCGTTGTATTTTCAGGAAGCCCGTTCTCTCGTCTGCCGCCCGGTTGGCAGGGAAAATAGGTGGACTATGCTGAAGATTAATAAAGGGTAACCTTTATGCAAAACGGTTTTGTGTACCATATGCAGCTTAGTTGCATCCAAATTTAAAGGGGAAAGAATAATGAACTCACGTTTTATGCGCATTACCAGCCGGTTGCTGATCGCCAGCGTTTTGGGCCTTGGTTTGCCGCTCCAGTCGGCTCATGCCGGGCTGGTGGGAACGGACAAGGTGGCCGTGTCCGCTCAGTCCCAATCCGAGCGCGAGCGTATTCGTACTTTCCTTGACCGCGAAGACGTGCGTAATGAATTGCAGGTTCAGGGAATTGATGTCAACACCGCCAAAGCGCGTGTGGATGCATTGACCGACGAAGAGGTGCAGAAGGTTGCGGGCAAGCTGGACCAGATGCCTGCCGGTGGCGATATTATCGGGATACTGTTCACTGTGTTCGTGATCCTGCTGGTAACGGATATTCTGGGCTTTACCAAAGTGTTTCCGTTTACGCGCTCGATCAAGTAATTCAGAGCCATGTTGTTTCGAGTCTGCGCCCGCCTGACGGGCATGGCAGACTGTAACTCCTGTTAATGAACCTGCCATGCCCGTTTCCCTCTCTCCTAACTCTCTCCCGCAAGCGGGCGAGAGGGACGCGGTCTCGCTACGCAAGTTTCTCATTTAGCGCGGGCGTTTTCTTTTTGGTCTGGCTGGGCGGTTGCGCCACGCCGCAGACGCAGTCCCTGCTCAAGGCGCACGCCAGACAACTTCCCCAGCAGGTCGAACTCAGCAAGGTGCCGTTCTATCCCCAGGAGACCCACCAGTGCGGACCGGCGTCACTTGCCATGGTGCTTAACGCAGGCGGCGCCAAGGTGACCCCGCAGGACCTGACCCCGCAAGTGTATCTGCCGGGGCTGGCAGGCAGCCTGCAAGTTGAAATGCTGGCCGCCACACGGCGCAATGGTTTGCTGGCCTATGAACTGGCGCCGAAGCTGGATGATTTGCTGACGGAACTGGCAGCCGGTTCACCGGTGGTCGTGCTGCAGAATCTGGCGCTGAGCTGGTATCCGGTGTGGCATTACGCGGTGGTGGTGGGTTACGACCTCAAGCGCGAGGAAATCATTCTGCGTTCCGGCCTGGAACGTCGGCAGGTGTTGCCTTTTACGACCTTCGAGCATACCTGGGAGCGCGCCGGTTACTGGGCCATGCTTGCACTGCCGCCGGGCAGAATGCCACGCACCGCAACTGAAGCTGCGTTCGTTGCCGCAGCAGTGGCCATGGAAAAAACCGCCCCGCCGAAAAGCGCCGAAGCCGCCTATGAAGCCGCCCTCAAACGCTGGCCGCGCAACCTTTCCGCGCGCATCGGCCTGGGCAATGCGGAGTATGCACAAGGTAACTGGAAGCGCGCCGAAAAAGCTTACCTGCAGGCAACGCTGGATCATCCGAAGTCTGCCATTGCCTACAACAACCTTGCTCAAACGCTAGCCGAGCAGAAGCGTTATCCTGAAGCTCTGGCTTTGGCAAATCAAGCCGTCCTCCTGGGCGGTCCGGAGTCGGACGCCGCCAAAAACACCCTGGATCAGATCAGAAAAAAGATGCGGAAATAGGTTCCAGGTTTCAGGACGGGTTGCGCCGGAACAGCCAATAGCGCTCCGATCTGTCTCCGGGCCGGTTGCCTTCCCATATTTTGCGCCATTCCGGGCCGGGAGGCGTCTCCGGGTTCTTGGCGCTGCCCTGTACCAGCAGCAAATTGCACTTTATCCCCTTGTGAGTTTCCGTGCGCCGGGTCAGGATGCCGGCGTAGTATTCCAGCAGGGCGCGTTGCGGCTCGCCCAATTTACTGCTCGAAATGCAGGCGTGGCGGGCGGGCAAGGCTTTCTGCATGGAGACGATCATGGAACGGTAGCTCTTGCCGGCATCGAGCCAAGGTAGCGCCAGGGTCATGATGATCACCCACACCAGCGTGATGCCGGTAGCCGAGTTGAGTACGGCGCGTGGATTGCGGGGCAGGGATCTGGCCCAGAAAATGATGAACAGCCAGGCCAAGGTGGCCAAGAGCGCAATGGCAAAATGCAGCGGCTCGAACGCCGGGATGTAGCCCGGCTGCAATCTTTGCAAGCGCTCTGCCTGGTTGGCGGGATGGCCAGAAACCAGGGCGAACCAGAAAAACCAGAACACGCCGGCAATGAAGCCGAAGGTCATGATGCTGAACCAGTTCAGCGCGCTGGCCGCGCCGCGGCGTACGGTACTGACGCCGGGTGCGGCCAGCAGCGAGAGCGGCAGCAGCATCGGCAGGGCATAAAGTTCGCGCGCGTCGGAAGCCAGGCTGAAAATCCCCAGCATCACCAGGAAGGCGGTGAGGGCAAGCTGAACCCCGGCTTGCTGGAAGACGGTGCGCCGTCCTTGCCACAGCGTCCACAGCGCAATCGGCAGCGCTGGCCAGGCGAACCAGGGCAGGATTTTTAAATAATAAACATGATCGCTGCCGGGGCCGAGTTTGGCGAACCCCAGGAAACGGCCCAGATTGTTGATCCAGAACCATTCCCTGAACAGTTCCGGCGAGCGCAGATACAGCAGGGTCGGCCAAATGGTCAGCCATGGCAGCGCCGCGAGGAAGGCGATGGCAAGGCACTGCACGTAATCCCGGCTACGCCAGTGGCGGAACAAGATCGGCAACAGCAGGGCAGTCAGCCCGATGATCCCCGGTGCGATCAAGCCCTTGGACATGAAGCCGATTCCGGTTCCCGTGCCGAGCCAGAAACCGGCCAGTGCAAATCTCCTGTGGCTCAGCGACAAACCGTAGAGGGCTATGGCGAAACCGGCCAGCAAAGCGGTGTCGGTGATCATCTCATGGCCACGGATCAGCAGTCCCAGGCAGCCAATCAGAATCAGCACGGTGAGGCGGCCATGGCCCTTGCCCCACAGCTCTCTGCCCGTTATCCCGGCGAACAGCAGTGCGAGCGCCATGTAAAAGCCGGTGGTCAGGCGCGCTGCGTCATGCAGCGGGAGCGCGAAGGAAAATATTTTTCCGAATAGTGCCGCAGTGATGTAATACAGCGGCGGTTTTTCCATGAAAGGCTCGCCGCCCAGGGTCGGTACGATCCAGTCGCCGCTTTGGAGAATATGGTAAATCAGCCCGAAACTGTAGGCTTCATCGGGTTTCCAGGGCTGGTGGCCGACCAGGCCAGGGAGTATCCAGGCCAGGCAAAGTGTCACCAGCAGCAGGAAGACCATGCGGCTGTTGAATTTGGCGTTTCTAGGGTCGGAAGCGTGTGGGGGTCGGTTCATGAATGTCGGATCGGGTAGCGGTTATTCAACCGTTTTAAGGGGGTGCCCTGCCTGCGGCTCGCCGCTGGGGTAGGCGTGATTCATCAGGCGCAGGTAGCCCTCGGCATTCTTGCCGAGGGGAGACAGGCGCGCCAGGCTGGCGAAGGTTTCACCATTTCTGGCGGTGCGGGTGTGTATGAGTGTGGGCTGCGCCAGCTTGCGCTCGGCATCCTGCAAGGTGTGAAAGCTGTCGATCGCGGACGATACGGCTGTTCGGTGGCGGTTATAGGCGGCTGGAGTTCTTGCGGTAGCGGCCAGGATGAAGGCCTGATCGCGGAAAAAGATCACGCCGACCTTGACCGGTTTTCCCTGGCGACTCCCGCTCATCACGGCGGCGGGCAGACCGTTGATCGGGGTGGTATCCAGTTCGTTGCCGGCATCCAGCCGGATACTGCGGCGCAGGAAATCTGCCGGCGTGCCGCGCGCGGGACCGGCCAGAAGCAATTCAATCTGCCCGTCATTTTCCGGGTTTAGGGCGATTAGTTTGTCGGGGCTGTTTTTGATTTTCCAGTTGGGCGGAAAATTCAGCCCGAACCCCAAGCCTTCATGCAGGAACCGGTTGTCGCGGACGATGCCCTGGCTGGGACTGTCGCCGAAAACCAGTTTGTTGATCTGCGCCAGGTAGGCAACCTGGCGGTTGTCGATCGGGGTTTGTGGAACAAAACGGTTGGCCTCGCCGACCACTTCCTTGAGCCGGGTGTCATTGTCAGGATGGGTGGCGAACACGCCATGGTAGCGTCTCGGCTCGCGGCCTTCGCCGCGCGCGATTTCGGCATCGAACAGTTCCTGATCTTTCAGGACGGCGACTACTTTCACCATCGCCTGCGGGTCGTAGCCGGCGTGTGCCAGATATTCCGCGCCGAGGCGGTCCGCTTCCAGTTCGTGGTCGCGTCCGTAGCCTGAAAGCAAGGCGTTGCCGAGCAGGCTGAGCAGATCGGAGGCGCCGCCGCGCAACTCCGGCACCAGGATGGAGCCTAGCGCCACGCCGATGCTGGCGGCCATCGAGGCGCTGTATTGCTGCACGCTGTGGCGCGCGGTCACGTGGCCGATTTCGTGCCCCAGCACGGCGGCGAGCTCGGCTTCTGAGTTGAGGTAGGCCATGATGCCGCGGGTGATGTAGATATAGCCGCCGGGCAGGGCGAAGGCGTTGATTTCCGGGCTGTCGACTACGGTGAAGTGGTATTCCAGGCTGCCGCGGTGGCTTTTCTGCGCGAGGCGCTGACCGACTTCGTTGACGTAGCGCTGCAGGGCCGGGTTGTCGTAAACGCCGTATTCCTTGCGGACTTCCTCGTCGCTCTTCTTGCCGGTGCGGACTTCCTCGCTTTCGGACATCATGACGAAATTCTGCCGGCCTGTAACCGGGTTGACGGCACAGTTGGCGAGCAGTCCCAGGCAGAGCAGACCGGCGACGAATCTGAAGGCGCGAGGAAGTTTCATGGCAGTATTTTAGACCAAGCTGGCGCAGGAAAACAAAAAAGGCAGCTTCAAGCTGCCTTTATGTTGTTGCGTAGCTCGCAAGCTTACTTCATGCCGTATTTCTGGCGGAATTTCTCGACGCGACCGGCGGTATCGATGGTCTTCTGCTTGCCGGTATAGAACGGGTGGCACATCGAGCAAACTTCAATGCCCAGCGATTTGTTCATGGTCGAACGAGTCTTGAACTTTTCGCCGCAGCTGCAAGTCACTTCAATTTCGTTATATTCTGGGTGAATTTCCGGTTTCATGGCTTAAATCCTTGGAATCTGGCGGCTTTTTTTAGGGCCGAATTCTTGAAAAAGAGGGATTATCCTCTAAAAAATGGGCTTTATCAAGTCCGGTAATTACCGGCGCATGGAATCGAAAAAGTCCGCGTTGTTCTTGGTTGCCTTGATCTTGTCGATCAGGAACTCGGTTGCCTCCAGATCATCCATCGGGTAGAGCAGTTTGCGCAGCACCCAGATTTTTTGCAGGATGTCGGGTTTGATCAGCAGTTCTTCCTTGCGGGTGCCGGAGCGGTTGACGTTGATCGCCGGATACAGGCGCTTCTCCGCCATCTTGCGATCCATGTGGATTTCCATGTTGCCGGTGCCCTTGAATTCCTCGTAGATCACGTCGTCCATGCGCGAGCCGGTATCCACCAGCGCGGTGGCGATGATGGTCAGCGAGCCGCCTTCCTCGATGTTGCGCGCCGCGCCGAAGAAACGCTTGGGGCGTTGCAGGGCATTGGCGTCCACGCCGCCGGTGAGCACCTTGCCGGAAGACGGCACCACGGTGTTGTAGGCGCGTGCCAGACGGGTGATCGAGTCGAGCAGAATCACCACGTCCTTCTTGTGTTCGACCAGACGCTTGGCTTTTTCCATCACCATTTCGGCGACCTGGACGTGGCGCGTGGCGGGTTCATCGAAGGTGGAGGAAACCACCTCGCCGCGCACCGAGCGCTGCATTTCCGTCACTTCTTCCGGACGCTCGTCAATCAGCAGCACGATCAGATAGCATTCCGGGTGGTTGGCGGCGATGGAGTGCGCGATGTGCTGCAGCATCACGGTCTTGCCGGATTTCGGCGAGGCCACCAGCAGGCCGCGCTGGCCTTTGCCGATCGGTGCGACCATGTCGATGACGCGACCGGTGATGTTCTCTTCCGCCCGGATATCGCGTTCCAGAAGCAGCGGCTGGTTCGGGAACAGCGGAGTCAGGTTCTCGAACAGGATCTTGTGCTTGGAGTTCTCGGGCGGTTCGCCGTTGACCTGATCCACCTTGACCAGTGCGAAATAGCGCTCGCCCTCCTTGGGGGTGCGGATCTCGCCCTCGATCGAATCGCCGGTGTGCAGGTTGAAGCGGCGAATTTGCGAGGGGCTGACGTAAATGTCGTCCGGCCCGGCCAGATAGGAAGTGTCGGGAGAACGGAGGAAGCCGAAGCCGTCCGGAAGGACTTCCAGCGTGCCTTCGCCGTAAATGCTTTCGCCTTTCTTGGCCTGATTCTTGAGTAAGGCAAAGATCAGATCCTGCTTGCGCAGGCGGCTGGCACCCTCGATTTCATTGGCAATCGCCATTTCGACCAGTTCGGTGACGGGGAGGTGTTTTAAATCGGATAAGCGCATGGCGGTAGGGTAGGATGAATCAGTAGAAAAGATGGATCAAAGGTGGAGCTAAGGTGATCTGGAATTTCTTAGGGTGCGGCGGGAAGGAACTTGCGCCTGAGCCCGAGGAACGGGCAATCAGGCGCTAGGTTATCGGCTTTAGATATTGCTGTCAATGAATGCGGTCAACTGTGACTTGGACAGGGCGCCGACTTTGGTGGCTTCGATGTTGCCGTTCTTGAAAATCATCAGAGTAGGAATACCGCGGATGCCAAATTTCGGCGGCGTGGCCTGGTTTTCGTCGATGTTGAGCTTGGCGACCTTGAGGCGCCCGGCGTATTCCTGCGCCACTTCGTCAAGAACCGGGGCGATCATCTTGCACGGGCCGCACCAGTCTGCCCAGTAGTCAACCAGCACGGGCAACGGGGATTGCAGGACTTCCTGCTCGAAGGTGTCGTCGGTGACGTAATGGATATGCTCGCTCATGGGATTCTTGCTCCAGTTCAAAGAGTATCAACGGAAAAGAGAGTGAAACGCTGTGACAATTAGACGATGGTGGTTGCTATTGTGTTGTGACAGACGTATTGCCGGTTTATGGGCCGGATATGAAGTTGTTTTTTGAACTTTATCCTAACCAAAAAAATCCGGCAAGGGGAATTGTTGGGTGAATACGTTGATTATGCCACCCGGTTTCGGGATAAAATCAGGTGTTCCCCACTGTTCCCGGTATTTCCGGACACTGATCATTAATTATATGCGGAAATTTCCGGCTGACACTGTTTCCGTGCCCAACTTGCTGCGTAGCTCCGCGCAGGACATCGTCGCGCTGGAGCGGGAACGGCTGCCCAGGCTGACCGGCCTGGTGATTCTGCTGCCGAATTTTCATGCCGTCGATTTGATGGGTGAAGCGCTGTGCGAGGCGGCGGGCGCGCCTGCCCTTCTGTTGCCGCGCATGACCACTCTGACGGAATGGGCGGGGGAGGTGGCGCTAAACCGTGAAATTCTTCCCGACAGCTGCCGTGCCGCCCTGCTCTACCAGGCCCTGCGCGAGCGGAAGTGGTTTGCCGATGCCGACTTATGGCATGTCAGCCGGGAATTGCTCGGCCTGTTCGACGATATGGCCCGGCAGGGAACCGGTCTGCCGGACTCCTACCCCGAGTTCGTCGCGCTGCTGGAACAGGCCTACCGCGCCCGCGCCGGCGCGCCGCTGCAGTTCGAGGCGCGCCTGGTGCACGAGCTGTGGTATGCCATGAGCCTCAGCGATGATGGCCGCGTCGATAGCGTCACCGCCTACCACCTGCGGCTGGCCGGTTTGGCCGATAACGCGGCCTCGCCTTTGTATGCAGTCGGCCTGTCAGGCCTGACGCCGATGGAGCAGGATTTTTTCCGTCGTTATGGGGAAAGGCAGCCGGTTCATTTGTACGGCTGCGACGGCGAGGCTTTGGCCGATGACTTGAGCCGGCTGGTGCAATCGGCGTGGCAGCAGTTGGAGGAGCTCCCTCTCCCCAACCCTCTCCCGCAGGCGGGAGAGGGGGCGAACGAAAAAGGCGCTTGTTTTGATTTGCGCGAACGCGCCGCAGAATTCCGCCTCCGCTATCCGGCAAGCCCGCTGTCCGGTCGTCTCGAATTGCTCGAGGCGCACAGCCTGGAGCAGGAGGCGCAGGCTGTGGACAGCCAGATCCGCGAGTGGCTGCAGGCGGGCAAAAGTGTCATCGCGGTGATCGCCCAGGACCGGCTCGTGGCGCGTCGCGCCCGCGCCCTGCTGGAACGCGGCCAGATCCTGGTCGCGGACGAAACCGGCTGGACCTTTTCCACCGTGGCCGCCAGCGCCGTGGTGATGCGCTGGCTCGATGCCATGGCCAGCCGCTTCCACCACCTCGACCTGCTCGACCTGCTCAAATCCCCGCTGATTTTCGCCGACTGGGAGGGCGGGGCGCGCAAGCACGCCGTTTACGGCCTCGAACAACTGGTGCGCCGGCATAGCGTGATCTCTGGCCTGCACCACTACCGCGGTCTGGCCCAGCGTGAAGGCGCGGACGACGTGCTCACGTTGCTGGCCCGGCTGGATCAGGCGCAGGCCCGCTTCGGCGTGCGCAAGCGCGGGCTGGCGGCATGGCTGGCTAGCCTGCTGGAAAGTCTGGAAGTGCTGGGTTTGCGCCAGGGTCTGGCGCAAGACTTGGCCGGGGAGCAACTGCTGCGCCTGCTCGAGCGTCTGGAAAAAGAATTGAGCCAGGATCAGGGGCTATTCTCCCTGAGAGAATGGCGGAGCTGGCTCGATAGCCAGCTCGAAGCCGCCACTTTCCGCGACACCGGTATCACCAGCCCGGTGGTGTTTACTCACCTCGGCGCCGCGCGCCTGCGCCGTTTTGATGGCGTGATCGTGGCCGGCGGCGACGCTGCCCATTTCCCGGGAAGAGGAAAGGAAAGCGCCTTCTTCAACCAGTCGGTGCGGGCGCAACTGGGGCTGCCGACTTTCGAACAGGACCTGCGCCAGATGGAGCAGGACTTCACCGCGCTGCTGGCAGACTGCGGCACCCTGCTTATTACCTGGCAGGGGCGGAAGAACGGCGAACCCAATTTGGCAAGTCCGTGGGTCGAGCGGCTGGAAGCGTTCCATGAGCTGGCTTATGGTGAGAAACTGCCACGTAGCGAAATGTCGGATGTAGGAGCGGGCTTGCCCGCGATTGATGCCGCTGATCGCGGGCAAGCCCGCTCCTACATCCTGGCCAAGCCCTCACTTCCGCCAGAGCTGGTGCCGACCACCCTCTCCGCCAGCGGCTACAACAGCCTGATGGCCTGCCCCTACCAGTTTTACGCCCGCCACGCCCTGCACCTGAACGAGCTGGATGAAGTGCAGCAGGCGCTGGAAAAGAAGGATTATGGCGAGCACGTGCACGCCATCCTGCACCATTTCCACCAGCGTTACCCCGCCATCAGCGGCTGCGACCGGGCCGAGATGGAGCAGGCCCTGCGCGACATCAGCCGGGAGGAATTCCGTCAGGCGCTGGAGTCGGACTACCTCGCCCGCGCCTGGGCCCTGCGCTGGGATGCGCGCATCCCGGCCTATATCGACTGGCAGGCGGAACGCGAGCGGGAAGGCTGGCGCTGGAGCGAGGGTGAGTCGTGGCGCACGCTGGAACTGGAACTGGATGAGGGGCGCAGCCTGACCCTGAAGGGACGCATCGACCGCGTCGATACCCGCTCGGACGATGGGGAAGAAGCCTGCGCGGTGCTGGATTACAAGACTCAGAGTCGCTCAGGCCTGAAGAAGAAGCTGGACACGCCGGGCGAGGACGTGCAGTTGCCGGTGTATGCCCTGCTGCTGGGCGGGCCGGTGGTCGAAGCGGCGTTCGTGCCGGTGGACGACGAGGGTATTGCAGCGGTGGCGCAGGAAGAGATTTATGCGCTGAGCCAAGCCACCGGTCAGCGCCTGAAAGCGTTGTTCAATGCCCTGTACCGGGGCGCGGCGCTGCCCGCCCAGGGCAGCGAACAAGCGTGCGCCTGGTGCGAAATGAGCGGTCTGTGCCGCAAGGATTACCGGAGCGACCATGACGGGTAATGAGATCAATCGCGCCGCACTGAATCCCGCCGGCTCGGCGGTAGTCGAAGCCTGTGCCGGCAGCGGCAAGACCTGGCTGCTGGTGTCGCGCATCGTGCGCCTGCTGCTGGCCGGGGCGGCGCCCTCAGAAATCCTGGCGATCACCTTCACCCGCAAGGCGGCGCAGGAAATGGCAGCGCGCCTGCGCGACTGGTTGCGTTTGCTGGCGCTGGCGCCGGATGAGGAAGTGCGAGAGTTTCTGCGCGAGCGCGCCGTGCCGGAGCATGAAATCGAGTCCCTGCTGCCTCGCGCCCGCAGCCTGTTCGAAATCTTCCTCTCTGCCCAGCCCGGCATCACCATCAACACCTTCCACGGCTGGTTTCTGCAGCTGCTCCAGCGTGCCCCGCTGGACAGCGGCGCGGGCGGCGACTGGGGTCTGCTCGACCAGACCTCCGCGCTGCTGGAGGAAGCCTGGCAGCTGTTCGCCGAAGAACTGCAATCCGACCCCGGCTCGGAAACTGCCCAGGCGCTGGATTTCCTGTTCACCGAGCACGGCCTGCACAACACCCGCAGCCTGCTGCTCGATTTCGTCGCCAAGCGCGCCGAATGGTGGGCCTATACCCAGGGGGCGGAGGATGCGGCAGCCTTCGCCGCCGAAGCCCTGCGCCGCGATCTGGCGGTGGAGCCGGAGCGGGACGTGCTGGCCGAGCTGTTTGCCGATAGCGGCCTGATTCTGGATTTGCAGTCCTTCCTGGGGTTGCTGGAAATTAATACGGATACGGACAAAGGGCTTGCGGTCGGGCTTGCGCGAGTTCTGGCGGATGTTGCCGATCTGGCTCCCTCTCCCCCGGCCCCTCTCCCACAAGTGGGCGAGGGGAGCATAAGCCCCTCTCCCGCAGGCGGGAGAGGGGTTGGGGAGAGGGTATGCTTCGAGGCGATCTGTGCTGTGTTCTTCACCCTGAAAGGCGACCCGCGTAAGCGCAAGCCGAGCAAAGATCAGGCAAAGCGCTTGGGCGCAGAGGGTGAGGCGCGCCTGCTTGATCTGCACGGGCGTTTGAGCGAGCGCCTTGCGGCGGTGCGGGATGCGCTTGCAGCGCTAGCCGCTTACCGCTTCAATCGCGCTGGCCTGCGGTGCGGTGCGGGGCTACTGGAAGCCTACCAGCGCCTCAAGGAGGAGCGGCGGGCGGTGGATTTCACCGACGTGGAATGGCGCGTCCACCAGCTGCTCAACCGCTCCGATCACGCCGAATACATGCAGTACAAACTGGATTGTCGCTACCGCCATATCCTGCTCGATGAATTCCAGGACACCAACCCGCTGCAATGGCAGATCATGCGCTCCTGGCTCGATGCCTCGACGGGCGCGGGCAGTGCGCCGACGGTGTTCCTGGTGGGTGATCCGAAGCAGGCGATCTACCGCTTCCGCCGAGCCGATGCGCGCTTGTTCGGCATCGCCGCCGATTTTCTGGAGCAAGGCTACGGCGCGGCCCGGTTGCAGCAGAACGTCTCCCGCCGCAGCGCGCCGCCGGTGCTGGAGGCGGTGAACCGCTTGTTCGCGCAGGAAGCGGAATTCGCCGGGTTCGAGCTGCATGAAGCCCATCACGCCAAGGTCCCCGGTCGGGTGGAGGTGCTGCCTTTGGCCCAGGACGATAAAGAAGAATCCGCAGAAGCTTCGCCATCCGTCATGGTCTTGCGCGACCCCCTGACCGAAGCGGTGGAGGAAGAGGAAGACCGGCGCGTCGAGCGGGAAGCCCAGCAGTTGGCGGGAAAAATCGGCAGCATGGTTGGCACATGGCAAATCGCTACGGAGAATGGCGAGAGCAGGCCGGCGGAATTCCGTGACATTCTGCTGCTGAAGCGCAGCCGCACCCGGCTGGAAATCTATGAGCGCGCCTTGCGCACAGCCCGCATTCCCTATGTCAGCTCGCGCCAGGGCGGGTTGCTCGATACGCTGGAATGCGCCGATCTGACCGCCCTGCTGACTTTTTTGATTACTCCTTTTGCTGACCTGTGCCTCGCTCAAGCGCTACGCTCGCCCCTGTTTGGCTGTAGCGACGACGACCTGATGCTCTTGGCAAAATTGCCCGATGGTTCCTGGTGGGCGCGGGTGCAGGCCTGGGCCGTGCGCGGTGAGGCAGGCCCAACTCTGGAGCGGGCAGCAGGTTTGCTGCAAAGCTGGCTCGCATTAACCGATACCCTGCCGGTTCACGATCTGCTTGACCGCATTTATTTCGAAGGCGAACTGCTGGAGCGCTATGCCGCAGTTGTGCCCGAGGCGATGCGCGGCGCGGTGCAGGCCAATCTGCACGCCTTCATGGAACTGGCGCTGAACGTGGACAGCGGCCGCTATCCCAGCCTGCCCAAGTTCATCAACGAACTGCAGCAGCTACGCCGCGCGGCAGCGCAAGAGGCTCCCGACGAAGGCATCGTCGGCGATGCCGGTAACGCCGTGCGCATCCTTACCATCCATGGCTCCAAGGGACTGGAGTCGCCGATCGTCTGGCTGCTCGATGCGCATGCCTCGCCCCGCAACGAGCGCGGCTACAGGGCTGTGCTCGATTGGCCGCCGGAAAGCCCCCGCCCGCAGCACTTCTTCCTCTATGCCGGCAAGCGCGAGCGCGCCGCGCAGTGGCAGTCGGTGTTTGATGCCGAAGCCCAGCTGGAGCGGCGCGAAGACCTGAATCTGCTGTATGTCGCGATGACCCGTGCTCGTCAGGCGCTGATCGTCAGCGGCAGCGATAGCACGCGCAAGTCCGAGGAAAGCTGGCATGGAAAAATCCGCAACGCCCTGACCGGGGAAGAGACCGGCGAAGAGGCCGGGGAGCCCTGCGAGCTCGGCCAGATGCCGCAGCTGCCGGTAGGCGCTGCGCAAGTGGAAGCAGCGCCGCCCCCGGTTTTCCATACCCATGCTGCGCCGGTCATCCCCACCGGCAAACGCATCAGCCAGCGCCAGACCGAAGCACAGCGCCACGGCATCCGGCTCCACGCGCTGCTGGAATGGATCGCCCCGCCCTCACCGGTGCTTGATCGGGCGTGGATGCAAGACAGGCTGGAAGTGGACGCCGCCGAGTTCGACACGCTCTGGCAGGATGCCCTGCATCTCACCCAGGCCCCACATCTGCAGCGCTTCTTCGACCCCGCATGCTATGTGAACGCCTGGAAGGAAGTGCCCTACCGCACGGCAGCGGGGGAGAGTCGTCGCCTAGACCGGCTGGTCGAGTTCGAGGACAGTGTCTGGATACTGGATTTCAAGGCCGCCGAGAGGGCGGAGGAGGGGAATCTGGCGGTTTGTGCTGCGCCTTATCTGGGGGTGATGAGGGAGTATCGGGGGGCGATGGAGGGGGTGTTTGCACCCAAGAGGGTGAGGGCGGTGCTGGTGTTTGGGAATGGGTTGCTATTTGAAATTGATTAGCTGGGCCTGATGTATGAATTAACCGGCTGGCGCGGTTTTATCGCTGAGTCTAAAGTTAGGCTGGTTAATTCTACCTCTTTGATTTGTTTGTTCTTTGCTGTCAGTCAGGCTCGTCCAGAATTGATCGAACTGTTTCTATCGTCATGAACAGAGTCATCGGCTGCAAAGGCGATTCCACAAAGCCGCGTGAAAGATAGAACTGCTTGGCCTGGTCAGAAAGAGCATGAACCAATATGGCGAATACGCCAGCATCGCTGGCGACATTGACTGCCCGTAGCATCGCATCGCGCAGCAATGCCTGCCCAATTCCCTGATTGTGGTAGTGTCTGTCGACGGCAAGCCGACCGAGCAGCAGGACCGGCAGCGGATCGGGCATGTTGCGCCGCATCGCCTTGGGTGCCGCTTCATGGCTGATCGCACCGGCCGACAGGCTGTAGTAAGCAATAACGGTCGCGCCAGCGCACAACACGAAGCAGCGCGAAGCGCCAGACGCATGGTTCTTGAACGCGCGTCTTTTGAGCCATTCGTTCAGGGACAATACGCCGCTGTCGAAATTCGCCAGTTCTTGATCAGCCGTGATCGGCGCGGGCGGCGCGAAATCCAGCGTGGTCATTTCTCCCAGGGCGCCTTCGTTTTGAGCAACCGGCGTAGCTTGTCAGTCGGTGGCAATGGGTGATCAAGCAGTGCCTGAAATTTAGCAAAGGTGCCTTCATCGACCGTGAAGAATGCCTGGTCGAGCAATACGTCTTCCGCCTCACGACAGGCGGCCTCAAGCATAAAATCAGACCGACTGCGGCCTAGACGATCTGCGGCCTGGTCGATTAGATCGCGCTGTCTGGCTTTGGCGCGGATGTTAATGGAAACGGAAGCCGCTTCTCTGGTTTGTGCATGTGACATGGATATGCTCCTTGTATGTGTTTTAAGCATACATTATTGTATAGAACATAACAACACAATTGGGTCGTCCATGCCACCTTGCTAAGAAGCTGGGAGGGCTAATAGTCTAAATAGTCACGGAAAATACCTGGTTAATTGGGCAACGTCCCCTATTCATTCGCGTCCCTTATGTGCGTGGCGGCTAACCACCTTCATAATAATAGCCAATCAGATAGCTCGCTGGGGCGAGCAAAGATAGGATTGAAAAAATGGCCACCCAGTTTCTGGGAGGGGCGGCATCATCTTTCTTGGCCATTTGCATGGCTTTGTCGCCAGCATGCTGAGGCGTATTTATTTTAGGCATTAAAATCTCCAGTGTTGTTATTGTGAGAACACCGGTAGCGCGAGCGCGCTACCGGTGTAGGCTATATTAGTTAGCCCTTAGGTGGGTAAGGATCATTCCCATGGCTGTCACGGTCTCGAATTTGTCCGTTTGGCCGGTGAATGAACAGTTCCATTCCTTGATTTCTGGAGATTTCCCTGCCGCTTTTGATGGCATCAGCCTGGGTATCAAAAGTACCGCTAACCCGGTCTGATCCGCTGCGACGAACCGCCCAAGCATCGTTGTGAGGAACAACGTGGTGAGAGTCTTTTTTGTTCATGATGCAAATCCTTTCAAACTTAAGTTGATTGACTTTGATCCCGAGGCCAAAGCCTCGGGATTGCGCTAACTGCTGCTCACTATTGACCTAGCGATAGAAAGCGCCAGACCTCATGGCCGTAGTCATAGGCATCCAACACATAGTTGGACGAGCCGCACACCTTCCGGTGTCGGCAAGCACCCACTCAAATACAGCGGGTGCCGTCTTCAGCTGTTTTTGCACATAGATCACCTCACTTTCTGGGTGGGGGTTTCAAAGTGCTGGATTTGCGTTAGAATCGCAAGTTGCTACATTGCAGTTCAAGCAGTACAACACTCCCGCAGCGCCACCCGCTCTGCGGCAAGGCGATCCAGATTGCAGTCTGGATCGCCTTTTTCATTTTCAATTGTCACCGCAACAAAAATCCCCATCATTAAGACCGGAACTTTCTGCGCATGCTGGTTGACAAATTACACATTAATTCGTAAAGTGTCAACCAGCAACAAGGAGGGGGAAGCCATGCTACATGAACGAATCCGCCGCGCTCGTATTCTCCGAGGCATGTCGCTACAGGATTTGGCAAACGCCATAGGAGACATCACGAAGCAGGCGTTGAGCAAGTACGAAGCTGGCCGCGATATGCCAGGTTCGGCAAGAATACTTCAGCTATCCGAAGCACTCGGGCTTAAGCCCGAGTATTTTTTTCGCCCGAGTACCGTAACTCTCGGGCATCTTGAGTTTCGAAAACAAACCAAGCTTACGAAAACCAATCAGGGGTCTATTGAAGAGCAGGCACGAGAACATCTAGAGCGCTATATCGCGCTAGAGGGATGCTTCGAGGCCGATGCCTTAGCCCCCTCTTTCGATCAGTCGCACGCATTCCCTGTCCATTCGCCCGAAGAGGTCGAACAGGCGGCGGAAAAACTACGTGACAAGTGGTCGATTGGCCTGGATGCCATACAGAACCTTACTGAGTTACTCGAAGATCATGGCATCAAAGTTATTGAAATAGAGGCTCCTGACCCTTTCGATGGTTTGTCAGCGCAGGTTGAAGGCAGCGATCATATCGTGGTCATGGTGAACAGTGCCAAGCCAGGGGAGCGACAGCGCTTTACGACTGCTCACGAGCTTGGTCACCTTGTGATGAAGTTACCGCATGATCTGCCCGAAAAAGAATGTGAAAATTGGTGCCATCGGTTTGCGGGTGCCTTTTTGTTTCCACAGTATAAGGTACATGAAGAGTTTGGGCTGGCACGTGGGCATGTGCATGTTCAAGAACTCCTGCTGGCGAAGCGAGCATATGGCATTTCTATGCAAGCAACGCTACGGCGCTTGTTAACTCTCAGCATCATCTCAGAAGCGACTTATCGATTCATGATTATGCGCTTTGGGCAGTGGGGGTATCGAAGGAAAGAACCGGGAGAACTGGTACACGAGGAGCCGATCCGATTTAAATGGTTAGTTTATCGAGGGCTTGCTGAAGGACTGTTTACTCCGGCAAAGGCGGCTGAGTTCTTGCAGGTTTCATTGTCAGAATTGGAACAGTCTGATGCTCCGGAGATTTAATGAGCACCATTCTGGTTTCCGATACTAATATATGGATCGATTTTCATCGTGCCGGACTGCTGGATACTATTTTCAAGCTGCCATACACGTTCTGTACCAGTGATTTTGTCAAAGTTGAGCTAACGAATCCAGGGGCTGACCACCTGATTTCCCTTGGCCTCACTATGCATTCTCTTGATGGAGCTGAAGTTGGGCAACTCTATGGGCTATGCCAGTCACTTAACAACAGCTCCTTAGCAGACATTTCGTGCCTGTTTCTGGCAAGTAAGCTAAGCTGCCCTCTATTAACCGGAGATGGCAAGCTACGGAAAGTGGCTGTAAAACAGAGTTTGATTGTCTATGGCTCCCTGTGGCTTCTTGACCAACTTGTTGCGATGAAAATTATTTCAGCGAAAGAAGCGGCTGAAGGGTTGCGCGCCATGATGGCAGAAAACAGTCGGCTGCCTGATGTTGAGTGCGAAAAACGTTTGGCTGCTTGGGAATAAATAAGCGGGTTGTTTTTTTAACAAGAAAACTCCATCAAGGGGAGGTGCCGTCGACCGGCACCGATGTCATGGCCGCAGCAAAGGGGCTCTGCACGATTAAATCTTGTGTTGGAATATTAGATATCTGCTGCGAATTTTTATGACGATTGAGCCACTATAGGTCTATGTTTGGGTTGTTACAAGCTGTGACTGGTTTTGAGTGCGCTACGCGCAGTCATTTAGCTGCCGGGCAGCCCCCGGCACCTAAATGACTGCGCGTAGCGCGCCAACCCTACTCAAGGCCAGGTCTTGAAAACCTCAGTGAGGTATTCAGAAAAGAAATAATAACCCGTCAGTCCGACCATCACCAGAACAAGCAGGACCAATGCGGTGATGACGGACCATTTGGTGATGGGGCTGGGCTCGGAGGTTTGCTTTGTTTTTGATATTTCTTCTTTATGCGGGTGCCAGCCAAACATGTCAGGTAGGTGGATGTCCATGATATTGCCCTCCAGAAACAGTTGCGGATTAACCATGGCTTGGCTCGTGCCAAACCTGACTATTTGACTCGGCTATTTGTTTCTTGTTCCGTATTTTATGGAAGGAACGGCCAGGCTTGCCGCGCTGCTTCCTGCCATTCGACCAGCTTCCTGCGCATCCGCTTGTAATGCGAGCCCCGCCAGTAAACCCGGCCACAGTTCGGGCAGACCAATAGTTCATTCTCCGTTTGGCGAGCATCATCCGGCACCTGCTGGGCGTGTTCCGGGGTGGCGGGCTGGAGCGGGGTGTTGTCCATCAGGCAGCGGGTGAAGGCGTGGCTGAGCCAGTCGATGTTGAGTTGATTGCTCAGGACAGCCGCCTGGAGGGCGAGCGAGCCGAATGGTAGCTGGATGACATGGCCCTTGGAAGCTTTGTGTTCGGTGATTTTGCGGTCGGCGGTGAGCAGCCAGCGACCTTGGTCGATTGCTTCGCGCAGGATTTGCGCGTCGGTTGCGGACTCGGTCGCGAGGGTGCTGTCCAGCCCGGCGGCGCGTAGGTAGCGGGCCAGGCGCGCCAGCATAGCGTCACACAGGAAGCGGGGAGCAGATTCCATAAGACTACCTATAATAAAAAAGCGTACCGTTCACTTTATCTTGCATGAAGGAGAATCACTATGTCCAAAAAACTATGGTTGTTGCCGCTGGCTGTGGGAATGATGGCTCTGTCACCATTGGTTGTCGGCGAGGAGCAGGCGCAGCAACAGGTGAAGAAGCAGGAGCAGGTATATGGCTCGCAGCTGATGACGCGGGAAGAGCGTGTCGCTTACCGCGCCAAGATGCGTACGGCAAAAACCCAGGAAGAGCGTGAAAGAATTCGCGCCGAACATCACGAGCAGATGAAGGCGCGCGCCAAGGAGCGCGGCGTTACCCTGCCGGATGAGCCTCCAGCGGGGGGCGGAGGTATGGGACCCGGCGGTGGTATGGGCCCAGGAGGCGGTGGCATGGGACCCGGCGGTGGAATGGGTGGCGGTTCCAGAGGGCGCTACTGATTTATTGAGGTAATCTCTTTCGACTTACCTTCCTTCGGTGAGGGGGAGGGGGTTGAAATATTGCCCTCAATGCCATGAGGAAATATACGGGTTCCTGGATGCGGTCGCTATGCGCCCATGCCCGGAGAAAGGGCGAGTCTAGTGGCGGCCGGTGCTGCCGAAGCCGCCGGAGCTGCGTTCGCTTGCTTCGAAATCGTCAACCACATTGAATTCGGCATGGATCACCGGGACGATGACCATCTGCGCGATGCGTTCCATCGGGTTGAGGATGAAGGGCGTATGGCCCCGGTTCCAGCAGGAAACGAAGAGCTGCCCCTGGTAGTCTGAGTCGATCAGGCCAACCAGGTTGCCGAGTACGATGCCGTGCTTGTGGCCCAGGCCGGAACGCGGCAGGATCATCGCCGCCATGCCGGGGTCGCAGAGGTGGATGGCGATGCCGGTGGGGATCAGTTCGGTGTGGCCGGGGTGGATGGTCATGACGTGCTCGATGCAGGCGCGCAGGTCCAGCCCCGCCGATCCCGGCGTGGCGTAACTGGGCGGGTGCTGTTTGAGGCGATCGTCGAGAATTTTGACGTCAACTTGCTTCAGGTTTTTTTTCATTTCAAGCTCCGTTTTTATTTCCTGAGTATAGCTTGGCGACATGCGCTATCAGCTGTCTCGCCAGTACGATTTTCGGCGCGCGCGGCAGCGGGTGGGTGCCTTCGTCGTCGAACAGGATCAATTCGTTGTCTTCCTGGCCGATGGCATCCTGCACCATGTTGGCGGCCAGTAGCGGCAGGTTCTTGCGGTGTCTCTTCATCTCGGCGAATTCGTAGAGGTTCTCGCTTTCCGCCGCGAAACCGACGCAGAACGGCGGGTTGGGCAGGCTCATCACATTGGCGACGATGTCGGGGTTGGGCGCCAGTTCCAGCGTGAGGATGTGGGCGTCTTTCTTGATTTTCTGCTCGCTTGGGTTGAGTACGTAATAATCGGCCACCGCTGCGACGCTGATGAAGATGTCGGTTTCGGCAATTTCCTGGTTGACCGCTTCGAGCATCTGCTGGGCGCTGGTGACGGCGATGGTTTTCGCTGCCGTGGGCGGGGTCAAACAGGTCGGGCCGGAAACCAGGGTGACTTCTGCGCCGGCTTCGATGGCGGCTCGGGCAACGGCGTAACCCATTTTTCCCGAACTCATGTTGGTGATGGCGCGCACTGCGTCGATCGCTTCGTAGGTCGGCCCGGCAGTGATCAGCACGCGCTGGCCTTTCAGCAGCTTGGGATGCCAGAACGATTCGATATCCTCGATCAGTCTTTCCGGTTCCACCATCCGCCCCATCCCGTTTTCGCCGCAGGCTTGAGGGCCGCTGGCGGGGCCGAAGAGGGTGACGCCGTCACGCTTGAGCTGGGTAATGTTGCGCTGGGTGGCCGGGTTGTCCCACATTTCGCGGTTCATCGCCGGAGCGACCAGGAGCGGGCAGGCGCGCGCCAGGCAGACAGCGGAGAGCAGGTCGTCTGCGACGCCGTGCACGAGCTTGGCGATGAAATCTGCACTGGCCGGGGCGATCAGCACCGCGTCGGCGCCGCGCGTGACGTCGATGTGCGCCATGCCGCCAGCCGCTTGGCCGTCCCATAGATCGGTCAGCACCGGCTTGCCGGAGAGCGCCTGGAAGGTGGCCGGGGCGACGAAGTGGCGGGCCGCTTCGGTCATGATCACCTGCACCTCGATGCCGTTTTTCACCAGCAGGCGGGTAAGCTCTGCTGCCTTGTAGGCGGCCACGCCGCCGGTGACGCCGAGAACCAGGCGTTTTTTCGCTGAATCGGTCATAATCTATGTCATTCTACTTGAAACAAAAAGAATTTGTCATGGCGATAACGGATTGGCCGGAAGGCGAACGACCCCGCGAGAAGCTCCTGCAGAAAGGCGCGTCCAGCCTGTCGGATGCCGAGTTGCTGGCGATCTTCCTGCGCACCGGGCTGCCGGGCAAAAGCGCGGTGGATCTGGCGCGGGAGCTGCACGGGCGCTTCGGCGGCCTGAATGCGTTGTTTGCGGCCGGTGAAAAGGAGTTTTGCCAGACGCCAGGCATGGGTACGGCTAAATATGCCCAGTTGCAGGCGGTGCTGGAGATGGCGCGGCGCGCGTTGCAGGAGGACATCGCGCAGCGCGATGCGCTGTCCTCGCCGCAGGCGGTGCGCGATTATTTGCGGCTGCGATTGCAGGGCTTGCCCCACGAAGTCTTCATGGGCCTGTTTCTGGATGCGCAAAATCGCGTCATTGTCAGCGAGGAGCTGTTTCGCGGCACGCTGACCCAGACTTCAGTTTATCCCAGGGAAGTGGTCAAGCGCGCACTGCACCATAATGCGGCGGCTGTGATCCTGGCGCATAACCACCCTTCAGGAGTGACCGAACCCAGCAATGCCGACCAGGTGCTGACCCAGGCGCTGAAAAACGCCCTGGTCCTGGTGGATGTCCGGGTGCTGGATCATTTTATCGTTGCCGGAAGCGGTTTTCTGTCGTTCGCAGAGCGAGGCTTGTTGTAACCCCGTTTGCAGGTTCATCCTGATAAACCTCTTGCGGTAGCGGGGCGGGCAATTCTACCCGGCGTTCATAAAGCCGCAGAAAGTCGTTACAATATCCGCCCACGCAGAGTCCCCCATTTTTGCCGTTCATGCGCCGATAGCCATCCAGGTTGGTGTAATTTTTTTGATGACACCGGTTCATCATTGGAGTTTTTTTGAGTTTTTTAAGTATGAGCACAACTGTTTCGCGTATGCCTGTTGTGGATGCGCTCAAGGCCATTGCCTGCCTGATGATCGTGTTGCATCACCTGTCGGTCTATGGCCCCATGTCGGATGTAGCCTACCCGCTGTTTCCCGGTCTGATCGACTGGTTTTACCAGTATGGAAGGATGGCCGTGCAGGCTTTTTTTGTCATGGCGGGTTTTTTGGTGGCCAGGAAGTTTGCGCCACACGGGGTGTCACTCGTAGCCGAACCTGCTCGGATCATCGCGCAGCGCTACATGCGGCTGGCCCTCCCCTATCTTGCCGCACTGACGCTGGCGATCGGGTGCGCGGCGCTGGCAAGGGAGATGATGAATCACGACTCCATCCCGGATGCGCCGAGTATTGCCCAGCTTCTGATGCACGCGCTGTTGCTTCAGGACTTGCTTGATCAGGACGCGCTGTCAGCGGGGGTCTGGTATATCGCTATCGATTTCCAGTTGTTTTCCCTTACCGTGTTCCTGTTCTGGCTGTCCAGGCAGTTCGAATCTCGTTCGTCGCACCTGAAGGCAATGGGCCCGCTTCTGGTCGCGGGTTTAACCCTGGCCTCGCTATTCGAGTTCAATCGGGATGATGCCTGGGACGAAACCGCTTTTTACTTTTTTGGGTCATATGGTCTCGGGATGTTGAGCTACTGGGCGTCGAACAGTCGCTACGGCACTCTCCGGCTGGTTTTGCTGGGTGTGCTGGTCGCGGCTGCCTTGCTGGCAGAATTTCGCTACCGCATCGCCGTTGCCGGCATTTTGATGCTGGTGCTGGGGCTTGCCAGGCAATATGGCGAGCTGGAAAGCTGGCCCATGCCACGGCCCCTGACTTACCTGGGCCGCATTTCTTTTTCCATATTTCTGGTTCACTTTCCCCTGCTCCTGATTGTCAACGCAACTTTCTTCCACCTTTTCCCGCACCAGCCGGTTGCCAACGCGTTCGGGCTGATTCTGGCCCTGTGCGTCAGCATCCTCGGTGGAGCGCTGTTCTATAAATGGGTGGAAAGCCAGCCGTTCACGAACAAGAAACACTTGCTGTTGCCCGCCGGGTTTCTGGCAAGTGGTTTGCTGGCGGCATCGGGAGTAAGCTAAATCTTGGGTGTCAGCAGCTGCGACTATCGCCGCTGGCTGGAAGATCGTTTCACGTTGCCGGAAGCGGTTTTCTGTCGTTCGCAGAGCGAGGCCTGTACTAGGGGGTGCAATTTTTTCTTGAGTTGTCGGGCAAAAATATGGTATAAATCGCGTTTTTCGAATTCACTATTCTATATTTCTGGAGCAATACCATGGCCCGCGTATGCAAGATCACCGGCAAGAAGCCGATGTCGGGGAACAACGTCTCCCACGCCAACAACAGGACTAAACGTCGTTTCCTGCCGAACCTGCAAAATCGCAAGTTCTGGGTGGAAAGCGAAAACCGCTGGGTGAGTATGCGCCTTTCCTGCGCTGCACTGCGCACCATTGACAAGAACGGCATCGACGCCGTGCTGGCGAAGCTACGCGCTCGCGGCGAAAGCATTTAAGGGGCTAAGAAATGGCAAAAGGCGGACGCGAGAAAATCAAACTGGAATCCACTGCGGGTACCGGTCACTTTTATACTACCGACAAGAATAAACGTACCATGCCGGAAAAGATGCTGATCAAGAAATTTGATCCGGTAGCACGCAAGCACGTGGACTACAAGGAAACCAAACTGAAGTAAGCCAAGCGCTGCTTCAGGTGGTTCAACAAAAAACCCGCTTCGGCGGGTTTTTTGTTGGGCATGCGCAGCAACCTGCCCGCACCTCTTTATGCTGCCTGCAAAAGGAACTCTACTTTTACGGCCTCGAATGGGAAGACGATGCGTCCGTCCTCAACGCGGTTGAGCACCCCCGCATTGAGCAATGCGGTTACATCGCCGTGAACGGCTTTTACGTCACGTCCAACGCGGCGGGCAGCTTCGCGGATTGATACCGGACCTGCCCCGCAAAGTGCTTTGAGCAGCTCCCAACGTTTTTCAGTCAGTACTCGCCAAAGCAACTCGGGCGTAGCGAAGCTGATCCGCGCAGATTTTTGAGGTTTGGCTGTTTTCCAGGCGTTTGTAAAGTCTGCCATTGAGTCGGCTGGCGTTCGTACATCAAGAATGACGGTTTTCATTGTTCCACCTCGCAATTTCAAGCTGAAAATCGGTGATTAATTGATCTGGCGTTGTGAAAACATAGGTGTATTCCTTGTCATCAAAGTGCCGGTGATCCCCCTTGCCGGCCTCATTGTCGTAGCGCAGAACGCATTTCCCACAGACAACATAGGCTAGCCGGTATTTGAATTGATGTGGCGATCTTTCAAGGGGTTGTGAAAGTCGCCACAGTACCAATTCGGCAAAAGCCAACTCAGAGTAGACAATACGGGTTCCAATTAGTTGAACTGCCTTCATGTTGGATACTATGACAACATTCGATTATGTTGTCAATTTCTCCAACATGCTATGTGATTTTTGTCTGTTATTCAGGTACGCAAATTGGAATTAGCCGGGCTGTCCGCCGATGATGCGGATATCTCTTTGCGGGTAGGGGATTTCGATGTCTGCAGACTGGAACTGGCGCCAGATTTCTAGGTTGATATCCGAGCGCAGGTTGAGTTGTCCTTCTTCCGGATCGTTGATCCAGATATCCAGTTCCAGGTCGATGCCATTTTCGCCGAATGCCTTCAAGAAGGTTTTGGGTTCGGGATCCTTGAGCACGCGCGGGTGGTTCTCGGCTGCCTCTCGCATGATGGACATGGCCGTGCCCAGATCGCTCTGGTAGCTGACCTGCAATGGGATGCCAATGCGCATTTCGCGGTTGGAATAGGAGTGATTGATGACCGTGGAGGTGATCAGGGTGTCGTTGGGGATGATCGCTTCGGTGCCGTCACTGTTACGCAATACCAGGTAGCGGGCGGTGAGCTGCGAAACCGTGCCGAAGCGGTTGTCGACGGTCAAGACATCGCCGGGATGGATGGAACGGTCGATCAGGATGATGAAGCCGCTGATGTAATTGCTGGCGATTTTTTGCAGGCCCAGGCCGATGCCTACGCCCAGGGCGCCACCGAATACCGAAAGCACGGTGATGTCGATGCCGGCCAGGGGCAGTGCGACCAGGATGCCGAGCACGACCAGCAGGGCACGGAACAGCTTGGACAGCACCACGCGCAGATTCATGTCCAGATGTTCTGTGGCCATGACCCGGTTTTCGAGTACCCGTCCCAGCCACATCGCTGCCAGCACGGTGACAAGGACGGACAGGATGCCGCTCAGGATGGTGAGCAATGAAATTTTCTGTCTGCCGATATGGAAGCTGAGCTCGTCCATGGCATCCAGGATTTCGGGGAGAAACCCAGTCAGGTGCAGGGCAAGGCCGGCCCAGATGGTCATGGCTATGAAGCGTTCTGAGCTGTGCAGCCAGCCGCTCGGGGCGAAGATATGACGCAGGGCATAGACGGCCAGGCGAACTAGTGCCAGTGCCAGGAGCAGGGAAGTGGCGATATTCAGCAGATTGATGGAGTACCAGTTCTTGAGCACGGTCTTCCCGATCACCACCAGCAGCAGGGCGACCAGCGGAAAAGCCACCCGGGAAACTCCGCCCAGGCCCACTTTGATTGCGCCTTCCGATTTGGGCAGATGGCTCCGCAACAGGTGGTTGAAACCCCAGGCCAGCGCCAGGCTGAATCCCAGCACCGCCAGTTGCCACAGTATCCGGGTTTGTTCCAGATCGGAAAGCAGCTCTGTCAGCTGGTTGTGAGTACTCTGAGGCATGGAGTGATTTGAGAGAAAGTGAGAGGGCTAAATTTTAGCATGGCCGGAGAGTTGTTTTGACCTGAAAAAGGTATTGAACCGCAGAGGAATTCAAATGCTTGACGTAAAAACGTACTCAACCTAATGGGTGACTCAGTATGCCTTGTTTTTCCTCTGCGTCCTCCGCGTCCTCTGCGGTGAATCGACTTTATAAAAGCCGTGTTTTCGAGCTATAGCCACTTTCTCTTGCGGAAATACACCTGCATCCCGATGCCGACGGTCGCCATCAGCAGCAGCACCGCCGGGTAGCCCCAGGTCCATTCCAGCTCCGGCATGTATTTGAAGTTCATGCCGTAGACGCCGGCGAGGAAGGTGAGCGGCATGAAGATGGTGGCGATTACGGTGAGGATGCGCATGACCGAATTCATGCGGTTGCTGACGCTGGACAGGTAGATGTCCAGCAGGCCGGCGGCGAGGTCGCGGAAGGTTTCCAGCGTGTCGATGATGTGGATGGTGTGGTCGTAGATGTCGCGCAGGTAGATCCGCGATGTTGGTTCGAAGAAGGCGGATTCGCCGCGTTCCAGCGCGCTGATGACGTTGCGAAAGGGGAAGATGGCCTTGCGCAGGAAAATCAGTTCGCGACGGAGCTTGTGGATTCTTTGCAGGGTTCTGGGTGTGGCGTTGGCAATGACTTCCTCCTCGAGGGCGTCGATTTCTTCTTCCCGTTTTTCCAGCACCACGAAATAGTGGTCCACCACCGCGTCGAGCAGCGCGTAGGCGAGATAATCCGCCCCAGCCTTGCGGATGAACCCTTTGCCGCTCTTGATGCGCTCCACGATGGGTTCGAAGATGTCGCTATGCTGCTCGCGGAAGGACAGCACGAAATTCTTCCCCAGGATCAGGCTTACCTGTTCGGCGGCGACTTCCCCTCGGTCGTTGAGGGACAGCATTTTCAGCACGATGTAGACGTAATCGCCGAAATCCTCCATTTTCGGGCGCTGGTCGGTGTTCATGATGTCTTCCAGTACCAGCGGGTGCAGTCCGAAACATTCACCGATGCGCTGAAACAGGTCGATCTGGTGGATGCCATCGACGTTGACCCAGGTGACGCCCGTAGCTGCCTTGGCGGCGCAGTATTCCTCGGTAGCCTCCGTTTCCTTGTCCAGAAAACTGGATTCGTCGTAATTGATCAGCCTGATGCGGGTTTTTTCGTTCCGTTTTTCCCCGATGTGAACCAGCGTGCCGGGGGGCAGGCCGGCCTTTCTTGAGCGCTTGGCGAATTTTGTCATATTTCTTTCGGCGTCAGGATGGTCTTGCTTTGGCAAGGTCGTCAGGGCTGGCAGTTTTGATCTGGTTGCGGCCCGCTTCCTTGGCGCGGTAGAGCGCTTCATCGGCAAAACCGACCAGGTGGTACGGGTTGAGCTCGTCGCCTGGCATGAGCGTGCTGATGCCGATGCTGAGCGTGACGATATTCGATACTGTTGATCTGGGGTGAAGGATATTAAGTGTGGCTACTGCATCGAGAATGCGGGTAGCGACGGATGCGGCTCCCTCGGATGACGTTCCGGGCAATAGTACCGCGAATTCTTCCCCGCCATAGCGGGCGACCAGATCTCCGGGCCGCGTTACTACCCGGGCGATCGTGGCCGCGACCATTTTCAGGCAGTCATCTCCAAATTGGTGGCCGAAATGATCGTTGTAAAGCTTGAAAAAATCGATGTCGAGCATTAAGAGCGACACCTCCGTCTTGTCCCGCTGCGCGCGTTGCCATTCCCTGTTCAGTGCGGTATCCAGGCTGCGCCGGTTGGCTACGCCGGTCAAGCCGTCCTGCCAGGAGAGGTGCTCCAGTTCATGGATGTTGCACTGGATTTTCTTTGCCATATCCGAAAAAGCATCAGACAGCGCATGAAACTCCTTGATATTGCCCTGGACGGGGGTGACGGTCAGGTTTCCTTCGGTAGCATAACGATTGATGTCGTTCATCATGTGATTGATCGGACGGAACAGGAAGCGCGTGAATGCCCACAGTGCCAGCATCAAGGCGCTGACCGTCAGCGTAAGAAAGGCGATGCTAATGACGGTCTGGGTTCTGCGCATGTCGTTGCTGAATTGTTCTACGTCTTCCAGGCCTATCATCCGGTAGGCGAGCTCGCCGTTTTCCGCTTTCAGCAAATACTCTACCGGCAATTGCATGCCCCCGTTGGATTTTTCGTTTAGCGCCGATTGGTAGACCAGCTTCCCGTCCAGGCTGTAGATATTCAGGGGCATCTGGGTCAAGGTGGCAACCTTGGCAAGATTGAAGGTCGGGTTCACGATCACTTCCAGGTAGCCGGTCATGCGTATTCCGCCTAAGGGGATCAGCAGGGAATAGAGTGGGCCCGTTGGCGAAATCCACAGCCCATCCAGCGCTTTCAGGCGTTCCACGCCTTTGCGACCCAAGGCACGCGCCAAGAGGAAAGGCGGCAGCTGAGGCAACAGGCCCTTAATGCCTTCGCGGCTTTCGCACAGCAGTTTGAGGTCGAGGTCGTAGACGCGCAGTTTGACAAGATCCATTCCCCCCGCGCCGGCGAATCCCTTCTGAAACGATTCATCCAGCTGGGCAACCAGTGGTTCGGGATGCCCTGTTTCCTTAAATTTGACGAGGGCATTGCGGACAGCCTCCCGGCTCTGGAATGCCATGCCGAAGCTGGTCGATTCCTTGCGGATATGATAGAGGGTTTCATCGCTGGCGATCTCGATGATGCGAGACAGGCTTTTTGCCTGCGCGGCCAATGCTGATTCACGGAAATAAGCACCGGCAACAAGGGACAAAAGTGAAGCAAGAATGCCGATGGCCAGAAGAATGCTGACCGTCAGCGTCTTGATGGAAATTTGTTCGATGCGCATCGGCGATTTTTTTTGGCTACTTTGCTACGGGCATTTTTTTCTCTACCCATTCTATCCATCCGCCACGGAACCAGTACACTTTTTTGTAACCCGCGTTTACAGCGGTTTTTGCCGCATTGCTGCTGCGCAGGCAGCGTTCGCCGTTGCAATAAAGCAGCATGGGGACATTTTTGTTGGCAAGGTGTATGGCCAGCGTTTCCGGAGTAGTGTCGGTGTCCAGGAGGTTGATGGCGCCCTCGATATGGCCTTTGGCGAATTCCTCGGCATGGCGTGAGTCGATGATGACCATCCTCGGGTTGGCAAGGATAAGTTCCACCGCCTGTTCGGCGCTGACGCGCGTCGTGCCTGGAACAGAATCTGGGGCGAGGGGTTTGTCAGCAAGAGCAGGGAAGGCAAAGTGCAACAGGAAAAGGGCAAGTGCGAGCCTTGATCTCATGGTCTACCTCGTGGGTTATCTTGAGCGGACAAACGATAGCATACCACCTGGAATCAGGGTGGCAAGAAGATGATGGTTTGAATCGCGTCCGTTTGACTCAGGCAGGAGTGGCCTGCCGGCGTGCCAGTCGCATTGCCAGATAAAAGCTTAATGCCACGGTAACGATCACGGCGAGGCCCGTCAGCATTTCGTGCTCCTCGCTGCCTCCGGCAATACCGGGGAATAAATATTTGGCGATGCCGAACAGGCCGACCAGGATGCTCAATCCTCCCACCGTCAGCCCCATCACCCGCGAGGCGATCCGGGCGCGCGCGTCGGCTTTGTTGATCAGGCGCGATACCCAAAGGCCGTTGAGACCGTCGGTGGTGATCATGCCGAGCATGAACACCATGCCGAGCGCTGCCGAGAACAGCCAGCCGGCCATGCTCGACGCGGTCAGTGAAAACAGCATCGTCTGGCTGAGGGTGTCGAAGGAGAAGGCGAACAGGGCGCCGACGAAAGCGATCATGGCGGGGTGGCTGGCCTGGCTCAGCCGGCCCAGCCAGCGCCCTTTCAGTCCGACCATCCGCACCACCTGGCCAGGGTCGGCCCGCAGAACTGCGGCCAGATTGGCCGCGCCCAGCGCCAGCAGGAACAGGATCGATATCCAGGCGCCAAGGTCTTCCATCCAGATCGGAATTTCCCACTTTTTGGCGACGATGCCGACCAGCACCGCCACCGCCGTGACTACAGCGCCATGGCCGAGCGAAAACAGCAGACCCGACCAGCGTGATAACCGTGGCTTGTTGTTGGCGGCGTTGAAGCGGGTCAGCCCATCGATGGTGGCGAGGTGGTCGGGGTCGAAGCCGTGCTTCATTCCAAGAGCCAGCACCAGCGCCAGCAGCGCCAGCCAGTCATTGGGCAGGTTTTCCATACCGAATCCTCTCTAAAGATTGTTAGAGCTATATCACTAAACAATTATCTTGTAATTAAAAATATATATCTTATAAATAAGATAGCAATGTCTTTTAAGAGGGGCGGGTTATGAGCGCTAACATCAAAACCAATGAAGGCGTGGATGCGGTTGAGAGCCGGCTGGGCATTTCTCGCCGCAGCTTTCTGCAGTTGTGTGCCGCCATGGCAGCCACCATGGGCTTGCCGGCAGGAGCGGATTTGGCTATCGCGAATGCCATCGTGAACAAAAAACGGCCTTCAGTAATCTGGCTGCATTTTCAGGAATGCACCGGTTGCACCGAATCCCTGCTGCGCGCCGAGCATCCCACCCTGGAAAAATTGATACTGGATGTGATCTCGCTGGATTACCACGAGACCTTGTTCGCGGCAGCCGGACACCAGGTCGAAGCGGCGCGCCGGCTGGCGATGAAGGAGAACAAGGGCAAGTATTTATTGGTCGTCGAAGGCGCGATCCCGACCAAGGACAAGGGCATCTACTGCAAGATTGGCGGCCAGACCGCGATCGACATGCTCAAGGAGTGCGCCGCTGACGCCGGTGCGGTAGTGGCTATCGGCAGTTGCTCTTCGTGGGGCGGCATGCCTTCCACCGGGCCGAATCCGACCGGCTCGTCCAGCGCCGGAGAGGTGCTGGGCAAGGTGATCCCGAATATTCCGGGCTGCCCGCCCAACCCCTATAACTTCCTGTCCACGGTGGTGCACTTCCTGACTTTCGGCAAGCTGCCCGAGGTCGATCAGCTGGGGCGTCCGAAATTCGCCTATTCGCGCCTGATTCACGACAATTGCGAACGCCGCGCCCATTTTGATGCCGGTCGCTTCGCCATGGAATTCGGCGACGAAGGCCACCGCAAGGGTTACTGTCTGTACAAGCTCGGCTGCAAGGGCCCGGAAACTTACGCCAACTGCCCGCAGATACTGTTCGGCGATGTCGGCAATGCCAGCTGGCCGGTGGGTACTGGTCATCCCTGCATCGGCTGCACCGAGAAGGGTATCGGCTTTACCAAGCCGATCCACGCCCTGTCCGATCTGAAGAACGTGGTGCCGCCACTCGGCTTCCCGCGTATTGTCGAGGAGCAGGGCTCGGGCGCCACCATCGCTTCGGTTGCGGTAGTGGCGGCGGCAGCCGGTGCGGCGGTGGGCGCGGCGGCTGCCATGGCCAAGAATCTCGGCCAGGTGACGGTGCCGCCGCCTGAAAAAGCTGACAAGACTGGGGGCAAGACAGAAACGGAGAGGGCCGAGTCATGAAACGGCGCGATTTCCTGAAAGGCGCACTGGCCGGCGGAGCCCTGCTCGCTTCAGGCTCGCCGGCCCAGGCGCGCCCCAACAAGACCATGCCGCCCGAGGCGGTCGGCCTGCTTTACGACAGCACTTTGTGCATCGGCTGCAAGGCCTGTGTGGCGGCCTGCAAGGAGGCCAACGGCATGCCGCCGGAGTTTTCCACGGTGGAGCAGTACTGGGATACCCCGCTCGATATTTCCGGCAAGACCCTCAACGTCATCAAGATGTACAAGGAGGGTAGCGGCGAAATCAAGGACAGCGAGAAGAACGGCTATGCCTTCATGAAGGTATCCTGCCTGCACTGCGTCGATCCGTCCTGCGTGTCGGCCTGCCCGGTGTCGGCGATGACCAAGGATCCGGTCAATGGCATCGTCAGCTACGACAAGGGTGCCTGCATCGGTTGTCGCTATTGCGTGGCGGCGTGCCCGTTCGGCGTGCCGCGCTTCCAGTACGACAAGGCCTTCCCGCAGATCACCAAGTGCCAGCTGTGCACCCACCGCATGAAGGAAGGCAAGTACGCCGCCTGCGCCTACGTGTGTCCTACCGGCGCTACCCTGTTCGGCAAAGTCAGCGACCTGCATGCCGAGGCCAAGCGCCGGCTGGCGCTGAAGCCTGGCGAGGACACCGAATTCCCGCGCGGCAACATGACCACCCACGACCAGTCATCCTTCCCGGCCAAGGCGGCCAAATACCTGCCGCAGATCTACGGCGAGAAGGAACTGGGCGGTACCCAGATGCTCAAGCTGTCCGCCGTGCCTTTCGAGAAACTGGGCCAGCCCACGCTGCCAGAGCGCTCCTATGCCAGCGTTTCGGAAACCATGCAGCACACGCTGTACGGCGGGCTGATGCTGCCCCTGGTGTTCCTCGGCGGGTTGACGTACATCGCCAGGCGCAACGTCAAGGATGAGGAAAATGAAAAGAATTGAACCGCAGAGGACGCGGAGGCCGCTGAGGAAAAACAGACCAAACACTTTGATTTACTCTGCGTCCTCCGCGGTGAAAGATTTTAAGAGGAGAATTTAGATGTCTGGCTCCCATTCTCACCCCGCTCCCGCTCCGCTCGGCGGTCCGCTGGTCACCCCGGTGACGGTCACCCTGGCCATCCTGGTGGCGATCGCCTTCGTCATCCTGGGCATCCGTTTCGTGCTGGGCATCGGTGCGGTGACCAATGTCAGTGACGGTTATCCTTTCGGCATCTGGATCGCCTACGATGTAGTGATCGGTTCGGCGTTCGCCTGTGGCGGCTATTCCATGGCGCTGCTGGTGTATATCTTCAACAAGGGCGAATACCACCCGATGGTGCGGCCGGCACTGCTGGCTTCCATGTTCGGCTATACCCTGGCCGGTGCCTCGGTGATCTTCGATCTGGGCCGCTACTGGAATACCTGGCACATTTTCTGGCCGGGCTATGCCCAGGTTAATTCGGTGATGTTTGAAGTGGCGGTGTGCATCACCGCCTACATCGTCGTGATGATGATTGAATTTTCGCCGGCTTTCCTGGAAAAATTCGGCCTCAAGGATATCCATAAAAAGCTCAACAAGGTGCTGTTCCTGATCATTGCGCTGGGCGTGTTGCTGCCTTCCATGCACCAATCCTCGCTGGGCTCGCTGATTGTGGTGTTCGGCAACCAGGTTCACCCGCTGTGGCAGACCCTCATGCTGCCGCTGCTGTACCTGATGACGGCGGTGATGATCGGCTTCGCTATCGTGATCTTTGAATCATGTCTTTCGGCTAGCGGTTTCAAGCGCCCGCTGGAATTGCATCTGCTCATCGGACTGTCACGCCTGATGACCGGCTTGCTGGCGGCCTATCTGGTTGTGCGGGTGGGCGACCTGGCGGTGCGCGGTGCGCTCGGATACCTATTCGAGCCCGGCATCGAGGCCTTCATGTTCTGGGTGGAAATGAGTCTGTTCGTCGCTCCTCTGATCTTGCTGTGGCACCCCGCCGCAAGGCGGAGGCCGGCCAGGCTATTTATTGCCGCTTTTTGTCTGTTGTTCGCCGGGTTTTTCCTGCGTATCAATGCCTTTCTGGTCGGTTATGAAACCGGCGCAGGCTGGCACTACTTCCCGTCGGTGCCGGAAATCATGGTCAGCGTGGGCTTGATCGCGCTGGAGATACTGGGCTACATCGTGCTGGTGCGTTACCTGCCGATTCTTCCGAAAGAAGAGAAAATCTAGGAGACAAGCATGGGAACAAGAATCACGATTGATCCGATCACACGGATCGAGGGCCACCTCCGGATAGATTGCCAGGTGGACAACGGCAAAGTCTCCAAATCCTGGGCTTCCGGCCAGATGTGGCGCGGTGTCGAACAGATCCTGCTGGGGCGCGATCCGCGCGATGCCTGGGCGATCACCCAGCGCATCTGCGGCGTATGCACCACGGTGCATGCCATCGCCTCGGTGCGCGCGGTGGAAAACGCGCTGAATCTGGAAGTGCCGCTCAATGCCCAGTACATCCGCAACCTGATCATCACAGCCCACGCCATTCACGACCACATTGTGCATTTTTACCACCTCTCCGCACTGGACTGGGTGGACGTGACCTCCGCGCTCAAGGGCGATCCGGCCAAGACGGCGATACTGGCAGAGAGCCTCTCCACCTGGAGCGGCAACAGCAAGCAGGAGTTCACCAAGGTCAAGGAGCGGCTCACCGGTTTTGTCGGCACCGGACAACTGGGTATTTTCACCAACGGCTACTGGGGGCACCCGGCGATGAAACTGTCGCCGGAAGTGAATCTGCTGGCGGTGACGCACTACCTGCAGGCGCTCGATGTGCAGCGCAAGGCGAACAAGATCGTTGCCGTTCTAGGTTCGAAAACGCCGCACATCCAGAACATGGCGGTGGGCGGCGTGGCCAACCCGATCGCGCTGGATTCGCAGTCTGTCCTGACGGTTGAGAGGTTGCTGGCGATCAAGACCTGGATCGATGAGCTGGCGGATTTCGTCAAGAATGTCTACCTGGTGGACGTGGCGGCAATCGGCGCATTTTATGCGGACTGGACCCAGATCGGTGCCGGCATCACCGATTATCTGTCGGTGCCGGATCTCCCGCTCGACACCAAGGGCACCCAATTCGCCCTGCCCGGCGGCTATATTCCCGGCGGCGACCTGTCCAAGTTCCACGCCATCAAGAGCTTCAGCGATCCGTATTTCCGCGACGGCGTCGAGGAAAGCGTCAAGCATGCCTGGTACAAGGGCGGCAAGGGCGCGCTGCACCCCTACAAGGGCGAGACCGTGCCGGAATACACTGACTTCCAGGACAACGGCAAATATTCCTGGGTCAAGTCGCCCACCTTCTACAGAAAACCGGCCCAGGTCGGCCCGCTGGCCAGGGTGCTGGCGATGGTGGCAGCCAACTACGAACCCGCCGTCAAATACGTTACCCAGACCCTCGACACGGTCAGTGCGATTGCCAAGACCAAGGTGCCGGTGGCTGCGCTGCATTCCACTATCGGTCGCCATGCCGCGCGTGCCGTGTCGTGCGCGGTGCAGGTCGACGTGCTGGGGAGCCAGTGGCAGATGCTGGTGGACAACATCGCCAAGGGCGACGTCAAAACCTTCAACAAGCCGGTATTCCCGAAAGGTGAAATCAGCGGCGTCGGTTTCCACGAAGCGCCGCGCGGGGTGCTGTCGCACTGGGTGGTGATCAAGGACGGCAAGATCGCCAACTACCAGGCGGTCGTGCCGACTACCTGGAATGCCGCGCCGCGTAACGAGAGCGATGCTATCGGGCCGTACGAGGCTTCGCTGCTGAATACTCCGGTGGCGGACCCGGAGCGCCCGCTCGAAGTGCTGCGCACGGTGCATTCGTTCGACCCGTGCCTGGCCTGCGCCGTGCATGTGCTCGACGACGAGCAGCGCGAAGTGGTCAAGGTCAAGGTGCTTTAAATGCAGTGAGGAGTAAGGGGTTAGGAGTGAGGAGGAAAGTCAAAAGCAGCCTCACTCCCGGTTTTACTCCTCACTCTTCGCTCCTCACTCGGGGCTGAATTTATGCATATCGTTGTACTCGGTGTCGGCAACATCCTGCTTTCCGACGAAGGCATCGGGGTGCGCGCGGTCGAGTCGCTCAAGCGCGAATACCGTCTGCCTCCGGAAGTGGAAGTGATCGACGGCGGCACCTCGGCGATGGAGATGCTCGACGACCTGGCCTGTGCCGACCATCTGATCATTGTCGACGCGGTGCGCAGCGGCAAGCAGCCGGGTACTATGGTGAGGATAGCCGGCGACGCTGTGCCGGTATTCTTCAAAACCAAGCTGTCGCCACACCAGATTGGTCTGTCCGACGTGCTGGCCACGCTCGTCTTGACCGGCGAGCAGCCGGGCAGCGTGACCGTGATCGGGGTGGAGCCTTACTCCCTGGCCACCGGCATGGCGCTTACACCGCAGGTCGAGGCGCTGCTGCCGAAGGTGGTGGCGCAGCTGACGGACGAGCTGCGGAAACTCGGCATGGCAGCTGAGCGCATGGCGGAGGAGGTGGCCTGATGTGCATGGCGATCCCTTCTCGTATCGTCGAACTGGCTGGCGGAATGGCCACAGTCGAGGCCTTCGGTGAGCTGCGCAGCGTCAGTCTGATGCTGATGAGCGACGGGGTGGCTCTCGGCGACTACGTGCTGGTGCAGGCCGGCGGATTCGCCTACGAGCGCGTCGAGCACCAGGTCGCGCAGGAAGCGTTGAGAATTTTTGGCCAGGTGGTCGGGGTGGTGCAGGGCTGATTGCTTGATTAAAAATCTATTGAACCGCGGAGGACGCGGAGTAAACCAGATAGGGTCAGCTGGAGGCTGTTTACTTGTATGGTAGTTCTTGTGATGCATAGGCATTTGAATTCCTCTGCGTCCTCCGCGTCCTCTGCGGTTAATCGCTGTTTGAGTTAAGATAAGCCGGTCGATATGGTCGGATTTTTTACGTATGCCCTGTGAATCTAGAAGCTAAAATCCATATCAAATTGCACTGGGATGGACGGCGCATCGACCGGGCCGAGTTGCAGCCGCGTCCGCTGGTGCGTGCCACTGAACTGGTGCGCGGCAAGACTGCCGGGCAGGCAGCGATCATCATCCCCATGCTGTTCAGCATTTGCGGCAAGGCGCAAGGCGCGGCTGCTGCGGTGGCATTGGCGTTTGCCCTGGGGGGAGAACCGGACCGGGCGGCAGAGAGGGAAAGGCTGGTGCTGGGAGAAGCGCTGCAGGAACTGCTGTGGCGCTTCCTGCTGGATTTGCCGAGGCTCATGGGCGGCCATGGCAATGCCGCCCTGCTGGCCTCATTGCGCAAGGGTCTGGCGCAGGCTGCGGCAGGCCAGAATGAAACGGTCTGGCAGGCGTTTGCCGCGCAGGCTGAAATGGCTTTGAGCCAGGTCATCCTCGGCATGAGTGTCGCCGACTGGCGGAAGTTAGCCGACCTTGAACAATTATCGGAATGGCTGCGCCGGACTGACACCGAAACCGCGTGCAATCTGCTGGAACTGTGGAACGGCGCGGGCCGCTGGGGTGACGGCAGGGCTGCCCTGATGCCAGCCGTCAGCCGTGAACGGATGCTGAACGAGGTTCTGCCCGGTCTGGATAGCGATGAGGATTTTGCTCAGCGTCCCCATTGGCAGGGTAAGGTGATGGAAACCGGATCGCTGGCGCGGATGCAGACGCATCCCGTGCTGGCGGAACTGCTGCAGCTGGAGGGGGCGTCGATTCTGGCCCGTTTTCTGGCGCGCCTGTTCGAGATGGTCGAGCTGCTCGATCGTCTGCGCCAGCCGGTGGAGCCGGGCTGGGTCCAGGGGGCGGCGCTGCGGCCAGGCATCGGCCTGGCTTGGGTACAGACTGCGCGTGGGCTGCTGCTGCACCGCGCCGAACTGGATGGGCAGGGTGGCGTGGCGGATTACCGCATCGTCGCCCCCACCGAATGGAATTTTCATCCGGCTGGCTCCTGCGCCAAGGCGCTGACAGGAAAATCCGCATCCAGAGCCGATGAAGCGCGGCGCAGTGCCGAACTGCTGGTGCAGGCGCTGGATCCCTGTGTGGCCTATATCATAGAGGTGGAGCATGCATGAGATGTCCCTCGCCGAGGGGGTGCTGCAGGTGATCGAAGACAGCGCCCGGTCCAACGGCTTTACCCAGGTGAAGACGGTGTGGCTGGAAATCGGCGAATTATCGGGGGCGGATGCTGAGGCGATGCGCTTCTGCTTCGATGCGGTGGTCAAGGGCACGCTGGCGGAGGGTGCCCGGCTGGAGATAGTCGCAACTGAAGGACAGGGGCGTTGTCTCACTTGTGGCCAAACCGTTCATATCCAGCTACGCTATGATCCATGCCCCCTGTGCGGCGGCTATCCGGTGGAACCGACCGGTGGGCTGGAGATGAAGGTCAAGGAACTGGAAGTGGAATGAACGTGTGATGAGCAATGCGTGATGAGTAACCCCCTATACTCATCACCCATTCCCCATTACCTGGAGAAAATCATGTGTACAGTCTGCGGCTGCGGTCAGGGCGAAACGAAAATCGATGGCGAAGAACATACCCATGCTTACGTTCATGCCCATGAACACAGCAGCCTGCTGCAGAGCCGCCCTCATGCTCACGCCAGCCGCATGGTTCAAGTCGAGCAGGATATTCTCTCCAAAAACAATCAGTACGCGTCCGCCAACCGCAGTCATTTCGCCGAACATGGCATCTTCGCGCTCAACCTGGTGTCGAGTCCCGGTTCCGGCAAGACCGCGCTGCTCACCCGCACCATAGAGCGCCTCAAGGGCAAGACCCGGATCGCGGTGATCGAGGGCGACCAGCAGACCAGCCTCGACGCCGACCGGATTCGCGCCACCGGCGTTTCCGCAGTGCAGATCAACACCGGCAAGGGTTGCCATCTCGATGCTCATATGGTGGGCCATGCCATGGAAAAACTGGCGCTGGCCGACGACAGCCTGCTGCTGATCGAGAACGTCGGCAACCTGGTGTGTCCAGCGGCGTTTGATCTGGGCGAAGCGCACAAAGTGGCGATCCTGTCGGTGACGGAAGGCGAGGACAAGCCGCTGAAATACCCCGACATGTTTGCCGCCGCCGAGGTAATGCTGCTCAACAAGGTGGATTTGCTGCCATATCTGAATTTCAACGTGCCTTTGTGTATCGAGTATGCGCGACGGGTTAATCCTTATATCCGCGTTATCCTCACCTCTGTGGTCAGCGACGAAGGCATGGGGGAATGGCAGGAATGGCTGGAGGCCGGCATGAAACGGGCCGCCGCGCAGAAGGCGAACGAGGTGGATGCGCTGAAGCGCCGGGTCGCCGCACTGGAGGCCGAATTGGCCGGGAAAGGCCGCTGACAACCATGCGCGCGGCACGTATCCGCGTCCGCGGCCAAGTGCAGGGGGTGGGGTTTCGCCCCTTCGTCTATCATCTGGCCCTGGAGCTGGGGTTGAGCGGGTGGGTGCTGAACGACGCCGATGGCGTGGAAATCGAGGCGCAGGGCGGCGAGGCGGCGCTGGAGGCGTTGCTGCGCCGGTTGAAAAAGGATGCGCCCGATTTGGCGCAGGTGGACGAGGTCAGCGCGGTATCTGCCGAAGTAGTGCCGCGACACGGTTTCGCCATTCTGGAAAGCCGCTCCGGCCATGCCCATACCGGGATCACGCCCGATGCCGCCACTTGCCCGGCTTGCCTTGCCGATATTCTCGATCTCGCTAATCGGCGCTACCGTTACCCCTTCACCAATTGCACCCACTGCGGCCCGCGCTACACCATCACCCGCCATCTGCCCTACGATCGCCCCAACACCAGCATGGCGAAGTTTGTTCTGTGTCCGGCCTGTCGGCTCGAATACGACGATCCGCTGAACCGTCGCTTTCACGCCCAGCCTAACGCCTGTTCGGTGTGTGGGCCTCGCCTAGTCTTGCTGGAAGCGGATGGGCAGCAGATCGTGAGCGACGACCCTATTTCCGAAACGGTGCGCCGCCTGCGCGCCGGGCAGATCCTGGCGATCAAGGGTATCGGCGGCTTTCACCTGATGTGCGATGCGCGCAATGCCGACGCCGTGGCACGCCTGCGCCAGCGCAAGCAGCGCGAAGAAAAACCCTTCGCGGTGATGCTGGCGGGCATCGCTTCGCTCGCGCCATGGGTCGTTTTCAGCGAGGACGAGCGGCAACTGCTGGAGACGCACGAGCGGCCCATCGTGTTGTTGCAGAAACAGCCAGGATGCGACGCGGCCATGCCCGGTGTGGCGCCCGGCATGGCCGAACTGGGCGTGTTGCTGCCCTATACCCCGCTGCATTTTTTGCTGTATCACGAGGCGGCTGGCCGACCAGCGGGGACAATGTGGCTTTCCGCACCGCAGGATCTGGCGCTGGTCTGTACCTCGGCCAATCCCGGCGACGAGCCGCTGGTGACTGGCAACGATGAGGCGCTTTCCCGCTTGGCCAGGATTGCCGACGCATTTGTGATGCATGACCGCGATATTGTGGTGGGTTGCGACGATAGCGTGGTGAGACTCAACAAAGAAACTCCCTCGCCCCTTTGGGGAGAGGGCAGGGGTGAGGGGGCCGCCACCGTAGGCCCCCCCCCCCCCCCCCCCCCCCCCCGGGGGGGGGGGGGGGGGGGACCCGGGGGGGGGGGGGGTTTTTTTTTGCCCCCCCGGGGCACCCCCCCCCCCCCCCACAAAGTGGCCGCGGGGGGGGGCCGCGG
>Ga0080064_1000589_pt1 | contig 92212 bp, 65 predicted proteins | sample Subgrocontami54m_FD_69260 | JGI IMG/M metagenome (GOLD analysis project Ga0080064, IMG submission 69260) | Subsurface groundwater microbial communities from S. Glens Falls, New York, USA - GMW46 contaminated, 5.4 m (SPADES assembly) (version 2) ... | reverse complement strand
AGGAACCAGGGGGGTGGGGGAATATCGTGGCCCTGAGGTGGGGGAATATCGTGGCCCCAGGGGTGGGGAATATGATGGCCCTATTCAGCCCTCAGGTGGGGGAATATCGTGGCCCCCGACATATAATGGGATTAAATTACAGCCGCGAATTTACACAAATCCGATTATTGCCACAAACCCCGTCTCTGGTGATGCATACATCACGTGGAACGATGCAGTCCACGGGCCGGAAATGGATACATCACATATTCTTTTTGTCCGTTCAACCAACAAAGGAGCAAGCTGGTCCGATCCAATCAATGCACCCAGATTGACCACGAACGATCAGTTCATGCCCTGGCTATGTGTAAATCCTGCTGGAAATAGAATTTCAATAAGTTATTATGATCGGAGTGATTTTGAGGATAATGAGTGGATGCACGTGAAGGTGTCAACATCGATCGATGGAGGAGTATCGTTTACCGCACCCGTTAGGATTACTGATGCTGATCATCCATCTCGCGCTGATGTGGGTTGGCCGAGCCATTTCATCGGAGACTATAACGGCATGCAAGCATCGACAGACGCTCTTCGTCCAGGTAAGGTTTTCCCGGTATGGGCGGATTCGCGGAATGGAAACTTTGATATCTTTTCCTCCGCTGCCGATGTGCAGATAAGGCTTCGAGACACGATCAAGTATAATAGCACACTGAGCGGCTTATCACTTGGCGAAAACGATGTGACTGTCGCATCCGGGGTCACCCTGAATGTAGCTCCGGGCAGTGTCTACCAACAGAACAATGGTCTCCATTTGTACATAAATGGAAAACTCAGTGCGAAGGGCACGACAGCTCAACGTATCACCTTTACAACAGCAGAACCGATACCTGGACCCGGCTACTGGGAAGGCATATACTGCCTGGGTGGAGGCCCCGATACCTTGACCTACTGCGACATCCGCTACGCCAATGTAAGCGCAATATTCAGCAATACTGAACCGAACAGCTATATGTTCAACGATACAATCTCATACGCAAGCTCAAACCCTGTCTCCGTGGCCAATGTTAATACCGCCAACACTGCCCTCACCGTGTACAAATGCGGCATCAAGAATAATCAAAGCGGTTGGATCTCTGTGAATAACGCTAAGGTTAAGATATCTAATTCAAGGATCGAGAATAATAGTCGAGGCGTTTATGTTGCCAACGCCGGTCTCGCCTATATTGATAGTTCCCGGATCCAAAATCATATCCTCAATGGCGTCGAAGTGACCGGTGCAGTATCGAGATTATCACTGAGCCCGGACGAGATCAAAGGCGGGTACAATACACTTTCTCAGGAGGGTTCAAAAGAGGTCTATGTCCGAAGCTCCGGAACGGCGGTGTTGGGGTATACAGCGAGTGGGTTGCCTCGTGCCGGTTATAATAATATCACAAACAGTTACACGTTCACCGGCAGATTGGTGTATAACGCCAATGCAACAACACAGCAAGCGCGATATAATTACTGGGGCACAAACACGACAAATGGTTTCTACGGTAGCGTGGATACGACTTTCCGGCTCGGATCGCCAGTGGCCACACCGGCTAAGGCAGAGCCAGTGCTTACAGGGAGAGAACCCAATTCTACAACAATCAATTCAACAGAAATTGTGGATTGGATCGGTCAACTGAAATCCCAGGTTGAAGGTGATTCAACCGATGCTGAAGAGGCACTATATCATCTTCAGACGCTCGCAGGTGTCGGTGGCAAATATGCTAATGTGCTGCAGATACCATGGGAAGACTTTCTCCTGAAGATCAGAAGCTCTACTCGATTGCCGGGATTAAGGTTGGCCAGTTCTGCCCTATACATTCAATCGTTGATGGATGAGTACAGATTTGATGACGCCATCTCTGCAGCCAGCGATCTGCAGCTACAAGAGGTTAATGATGATTTCTGGCAATTTTGTCAAACGCGGAGGATTTTTGCTTCGGCTGGCAAAGGAGATATGGCGGGGGCAGTCTCAGCCTTGAAAGATCTGAAAACCTCAACCCGTGAACTGGACAGAGATGCCATAACAGCGATGGAAGACTATGTTGCGCTCTCCAAGAGATCACCGATCAGCGATCTGGGCATCTCCGTCGGACTGGTGAAACCGTCGGGGAGCGGGATTGCTAGAAAAGCGCTCACATACTCATTGGAACAAAACTATCCGAATCCTTTCAACCCAAACACGCGCATCGACTACACGTTGCCCGAGAGCAAACCAGTGAGATTGGTGATCTACGATGTCTTGGGCAGTGAGGTCACGAGGCTCATTGATGAAGTGCAAAGCGCAGGATACAAATCGGTGACGTTCGACGCGAGCAGCTTGCCCAGCGGCGTATATTTCTATCAGCTGCAGGCTGGCAATTTCTCACAGGTGAACAAGATGTTGCTCTTGAAATAGTATGGAGTAGGTGAGTATGTGAATGGCTGAGACATCCGGCTCCGGAGCGATTCGGGGCCAGATTTCTTATTTCCGCTGAGAAGTTCTAAACAGTGGCTTGAACTGCAGCCCCAGGGTGTCGCACATACCGATCGCATGGATGTATCATTGGAGCAAGCGTCTGTCGCTTCCTAGAGGAACAAACCGTCGCGAAGGAAATGGATGGGTGAGCGGGGAGCACTGAGTGGAGAGCAGAGAGGAGAGAGTATGGATGCGTCTGCGCTTAATGGTTACTGGTTAACGGTGACTGCGTCCCGCATCCCGGATCGCACATCCCACATCGAACATCACATATCGTATCTCTACCTGCTAAACCTGAAATTCGAACCTCCAACCCCAAACCTGAAGTCTCAAACCCCAAACCCACACTATGTCCGTGTCCGTTTTTTAGATTATTTGACACTTCCCTGATTTTTCACTACTTTCACCCAACAATAAGGAGCATCTATGGACGAAAACCCAACAACATCCGCATCACAACCTGTTGTATCATCGGCGATGACACGAATGAGCAATGTCTTCATAGCGCCTTCGGAACTCTACAGCGAGGTTGCGGTGGCGCCGGCTCAAACAAGTTCATGGCTTCTGCCCTTTCTCATCTCCATTATCCTTGCGGTCGTTGCAACTTATGCCGTCTTCAACAACCCCTCGCTCCGGCAGCAGGTCTATGACATGCAGGAAAAGGCGATGCAGAAGATGGTCGCTGAGGGAAAGGTAAGCCAGGACCGTATGGATCAACAGATGGAAGGAATGAAGAATAGCGGTCCAGCGATGTTTGTGACGTTCGGGGCCGGTTTGCAGATCATCTCATTCTGTTTGATATTTTTCCTGGGAGCTCTGCTCCTCTGGCTTGCAGCGAAATTCGTTCTGAAATTTAGCGGCAGCTATTCAAAAATTCTGGAGATCTATGGACTCGCCTCCTGGATTGGAATACTCGGCACGATCGTGGCAATCATCCTCATGAATCTCATGAACAATATGTTCGCTTCACCGGGTGGAGGGATGATCCTGGGTGACTCCTTCGATCCGCTGAACAAGGGGCATAAACTTCTTGCTTCCCTGAACATTTTTACGTTGTGGGAAATGGCCGTGCTGGGCCTCGGCCTCGCAAAAGCTTCTGGGAAATCGACGGGCCTTGGAATGGGAATCTCGTTTGCCCTGTGGGCGATCTTCATGGTCGGACTGACAATGCTGTTTTAGGCGGCGGCTAGGCTGCGGCACTGAGAACATTGGTCTTCATGCCTGGATGAGCTGACGCATCTCGATCGGCTTACCGACTTCGATTGATGAAGCGGGAAGTATTGCTCCACGCGCATCGCTTTCTTTGAGGGCGATATACGTTGAAAGATCCCCAAGATCGACCAGAAGCGGCTCTGGTCCGGAGTGGGTGTCGATCTGATATGAGATCCCGAGATCGACTTTTGTCCGCACGCTCCCCCCGTGATCGATCACGGCATTGCGGATGATCATGTCATACGCCTTCTTGCCGTTAAACGGCAACGACTCATACGCCGCAATATTCCCTCGCTCAACTTCGCCGGTGGCAATGGCATAAAGCGATGTGAGGATACCGACCACGTTGAGTTGCCGGATGAATCCCTTTTCTGGATCGTTCATCGCGTGACCCGACTCGACGAGCAGTGTGCTTGTTCCCCCCTTTTGCATGTTATCGCCGAACGCGCGCGGCTCGAACGTATCGTCGTATCGGGCGATTTTTCCTTCGGCAAATTCCCTCATCGTTACGGCGAAGATCGAGGCGAGATGCCTGGCCCGCCTGCGCACGTCGTTGTCCGACTTCTGCTCATCAAATGCCGGCGCGAGGAGTCCGATCGCGGCAAGCTCCCTGGATGAGCCGACCGTGCTCAGCTCCTGGTCGTGCAGGTTGAAGGCGAATTGTGGATGCAATTCTGCATGCAGTTGGCGGAGAATCCGGGCTTCGGGGGTGACCAGCGCCAAGGCGTCTCTGTTCATATCGATCCCTTGCGCCGTTCTCCGTTGACAGCGTGCGGCGCCGTCGGGATTGAGCATCGGTAGAAAATGAAGCGTCAGTGACGAGAGAATTTGTCCGGCCGGCTCTTCACCCTTCATCGTGACCAGGTAATTGAGAATGTCGGCGATCGCCATTGTCGCCGTCGATTCATCGCCGTGCATCTGGGACCAAAGGAGGATGCTCGTCGGCCCTGCTCCTGCTGAGAGGTGATAAATCGGACGTCCTTCGAACGACGCTCCTGCAACGCGAGATGAAACAACCCCGGGCGCCTGCTCGCCAAGCCGCCGGAGCACATCGTGCAGGATCTCCGGTTGAAAATGTCTTCCGGAAAAATCACGGAGACGAAAGGTGCCGTACGCGTCGAAGAGTGTTCTTGAAAATGATATTCCTGATTGCCCGATCATCAAAAAGGTTTCAAAATGACTGCTTAATATAAGAAAATAATCGGTTTGATTAGCCAAGGCCGCACGATGGCTATTGGCGAAAATGGAGTGTCTTGCATCCATTCCCATATCTTCGTATATTTCATTGGTTTCATCATCACTTCATCCCGCACGAACACATGATCGTATTCTGCGGGACATTTTTTCTCCAGGCCTATGAAACAGGAAGAAATTAAACTCTCAGAGGAATCGCCGATTTCGCCGAAGGACATCCCCGCACGCCTTCCGGTCCTGCCGCTTCGCGATGTTGTCATGTTCCCATACATGATCTATCCGGTGCTGCTTGGCCGTGAATCATCCCTGAATGCCGCCACAGCGGCGATCGGCCAGAGCAAGTTCATTTTTCTGGCCGCTCAGCGCAATCCGGACATCGAGGAACCGACGCAGCACGATATCTTCCGCGAAGGAACCGTTGCCCATATCGTCCAGATCACAAAGCTCTCCAACGGGCTCATGAAAATTCTGGTTGACGGCATCGCTCAGGCATCGATCAAATCATTTGTCGAGAACGCGCATTTCCTCGAGGCCGAGATCAGCGTTCCCGCCATTCCCACCGAAACAACGCCGGAAATCGATGCCCTGATGCGGCACGCCACAAGTCTCTTCTCCGACTTTGTCCAGCTCAGCCGTAATATTCCAAGAGAAACATTGAGCGGATTCACAAGCATTACCGATCCGCACCGCAGGCTCTTCTTCGCGGCCGCGAATGTCAACCAAAGCGTGGAGATCAAGCAAAGGATTCTTCAATTGAGTTCTCTGAAGGAACAGTATCTCGAGCTCATCCATCTGCTTTCCGCTGAGATCGATATCCTGAAGATCGAAAAGGACATCGATACGAAAGTCCATGACAGCATTCAGAAATCGCAGAAGAAATTCCTCATCCAGGAACAGATCCGCATTCTCCAGGACGAGCTGGGCTCCGAAGAGGTCATCTCCCCGGAGCTGACGAAGCTCGGGCAGCAGATCAAGAAGGCAAAAATGCCCCACGACGCTCACGAACGGGCGATGGAGGAATTTACCAAGCTGAGGAAGACTCCCCCGCAATCTCCCGAATTCGGGGTCAGCCGCAATTACCTCGACTGGCTCGTTACGATCCCCTGGACGAAACGCACGAAGGACAACCTCAATATCAAGCACGTCGAGACGATCCTCGATGAAGATCACTTCGGCCTGGAGAAGCCGAAAAAGCGCATCCTCGAGCACATCGCAGTATTGAATCTCGTGAAGGAAATGAAGGGACAGATTCTCTGTTTCGTCGGCCCGCCCGGCGTCGGAAAGACTTCGCTCGGAAAATCGATCGCCCGCGCGCTTGGACGAAAGTTTGTCAGAATTTCGCTCGGCGGCATACGTGATGAAGCCGAGATCCGCGGCCACCGACGCACATACATCGGCTCGATGCCCGGGAAGATCATCCAATCGATGAAACGTGCCGGCGTCGTCAATCCGGTCATTCTTCTCGATGAAGTCGACAAGATGAGCACGGACTTCCGCGGCGACCCGTCGTCCGCTCTTCTCGAGGTCCTTGACCCGGAACAGAATATCATGTTCAGCGATCATTATATCGAGGTCGACTACGATCTTTCGCGCGTTATGTTCATCACAACGGCGAACGTCAGGTACAATATTCCACTCCCATTGCAGGACCGGATGGAGATCATCGAGCTCCCGGGATATCTCGAATACGATAAACGTGAGATCACCAAACGGCATATTCTCCCCAAGCAACTCGGTGAGCATGGCTTGAAGGCGAAGGAAGTGCTGTTTACCGACGAAGCGATCTCAAAACTCATTCGCCATTATACACGTGAAGCCGGTGTGCGCAACCTCGAACGCGAAATCGCCTCTATCTGCCGAAAAGTGGCCAAGGACATTGTGTGTGGCAAGCAGAAGAACGGCAAACCGACTTCGTCACGCCGCATCACCGTCGATGAACAAGAGGTTGAATCGTATCTCGGCGTTCCCAAATACCGCAAGCATCTTGCCGATTCATCACCCCGCGTCGGCTCGGTGATCGGCCTGGCCTGGACGAGCGTTGGAGGAGACATCCTCAATGTCGATGTGACAATCATGAACGGCCAGGAGAGGTTCACGCTCACCGGCCAGCTCGGCGATGTCATGAAGGAGTCGGCGAAGGCTGCGCTGAGCTATATTCGTTCAAATGCGAAGGCGCTCGGTGTTCCGCCAAATTTCTACAGGCACAAGGAAATTCATATCCATCTCCCGGAGGGCTCGATCCCGAAAGACGGGCCGTCGGCAGGTATCACCATGGCGATGGCGTTGATCTCGGCCGCGTCGGGAAGACCCGCCCGCAACGATGTTGCCATGACGGGGGAGATCACTCTTCGCGGAAATATCCTTCCCATCGGAGGCCTGAACGAAAAATTACTTGCCGCCCAGCGCAGCGGAATCAAGACTGTTCTCGTTCCCAAAGAAAACGAAAAAGATCTCATCGAAATACCGGAGAAGGTGAAAGAGGGTTTGAAGATCGTCCCCATCGGGACGATCGGTGAAGCGATACCTTGGGTGTTCACCAAAGACAAGCGCCAGCGAAAATAATCCGGCGTTTGCCTCCCCGCTAAATCTCTCCCGCGATGCAATCGCATGCCCCAAGCTGCGGTTGCACAACATCCTTCCCATTCACGAAGAAGGAATGCTCCGAGCGTGATTCGATTATTTCTGATCTGCAGGATTCTCCTGATGTTGGTGGGACAAGTTCTCGTTCCTGCGAACCTTTCTGCACAGACCTATCCTTTCAAGCACTACTCAACTGCCGACGGGCTCGTCCAGGCGACGGTCAAGGATATCTACCAGGACTCCCGTGGATTTCTTTGGTTCGGGACATATGGCGGCGTCAGCAAGTACGATGGAGTTCAATTCACAAACTACATTGCGCACGGTGCGGAACGTTCTATCATCTACGCTATCTGGGAAGACGAGCACCACACGATGTGGTTTGCGACACACGGCAATGGTATCGCGCAGCTGCACGAAGGTGACAGTACCGTATCGTGGATAAGGGCCGAGGATGAGCTGCTGCCAAGCAACTATGTTCCGGCTATTCACCACGACAGGAGAGGGAACATCTGGGTCGGCACATGGAATGGGATCCTCGTCGAGAAACCCGGCGGAGGTACTTTGAAATTCGACCGCCATTCGGGGCTGCCGCACGACATCGTCCGATCGATGGCAGAAGAGGAAGACGGAACAATTTGGATTGGAACGGACGGCGGACTCATCAGATGCCGTCTCGGCATTGACGATCGCCTGGAGGCGGTGAAGATCCTCGACGCAGCTACGCTCGCGTTGATCGTCCTGCGGAATGGAGACGTGCTCGCCGGGACGTTCGGTCAGGGGGATGTCCATAAGGGGTTTATTGCACGATACCGGTCAGGTCATCTCGACACCGTCCTATCGTACGAGACGTACAAGCAGGTCATCAAGGGACTTTCGTTCTGTGAAGACAGGGAGGGGGTTGTGTGGATCGGTACTTCTTCGGGCATTTATTTGTTCCACAACGGACTGCTCACACAGATCCGAACCGAGAACGGGTTGGAGAATGAGTATGTTTCCAACATTCTCGAAGACCGGGAAGGAAATATCTGGCTTGCGACAGAGAACGGCGTGGCAAAATTGGTTTCCCCACGATTCGTCAATTATACGCTTTCCCAGGGTCTCAGCAGCTATATTATCACGGCCATGATGCAGGACGGGAAGAATAATTTTTGGTTCGGCACATACGGCGGACTTACGCGCCTTGACCCGTATGGAAGGTCCACACGTTATGGAGAGGAGGATGGTCTGCGTCACCGGGTGATTCACTCTTTGGCGGAAGATGCCCGCGGAAACATTTGGATTGGAACCGCGTGGGGTCTGAATATATGTGTGGGAGGCAGAATCCGGACAGGAAAGATCGACGGCCTTCGGCCATCGTCACCAATCACCGGCATCGTCGCGGACCCTGATGGGGCGATGTGGGTTGGGACGAAACAAAAATTGATAAAGGTCCGGCAGAAGCGGGTTGAAGTGTCGCTTGACAGCTCGAGTCAAATACCCCCCGCAGGCATCGTTCCATTCCTTGTTGATCGTAGCGGCCGGGTGTGGTTTAGTGCGGGGAATTCGGGCGGAGGGTATTACGCAAATGGCCGCCTTACCCTTTTTACCACGCGCGATGGCCTACCGAGCGACGACATTAACTGCTTCTACGAAGACAACGGCGGAACAATCTGGGTGACCACTTCGCGCGGAGCGGCCCGTCTGAACAACGAGAGGTTTGAACCCCCATCACTTCCGTCCCCAATCAGCGACGGGAGAAGGGTGACATTCTTTTTGCAAGATGTGCAATCGCATTACTGGTTCGGGACAGAATATGGCATCTACGAATGGGGCGAGTCGACTGTTTCACACTACGATTCGCACGATGGTTTAGCTGCCGACGTCGTACCAAAAGGAATCATCGACAGAGAGGGAAATTTGTGGTTTGGAACTCATGGGGGCGTTTCCCGGCTGGAGAAGGCGTACCACTCACGCCCGATCACCACTCCCGATGTGTATTTTGAAGATGTCACTATCGGTGACGCGGGCAAGGCGGTCGGGGAGTCCGCAAGTATACCCTATACCGATCGAACCATTCAGCTCGGGTTCAACGCACTTAGTTTTATCGACGAAGAGCACATGCAATTTCAGTGGATGATGGAAGGATTTGATCGCGATTGGTTTGAACCGAGGAAGCAACACCAGGTACGATACACAAACTTGAGCCCCGGGAACTACACGTTCACTGTACGTGCGGCGAACCGAAACGGTGCCTGGTCTAGGCCCGCCCGGTTTTCGTTCTCGGTTCTTTCGCCGTTCTGGCAAACCTGGTGGTTTCTTGTTCTATCGATCTCTGTCATCATGTCGCTCGCGTACCTGATTCATCGATACCGCGTGAATCAATTATTGAAGGTCGAACGGCTGAGAACACGGATTGCCAGCGACCTGCACGATGATTTTGGGAGTAACCTCAGCGCGATCGCACTCATGTCCGATCTTCTCCGCAATCAACTTCCCTCTGAGAGAGAGGAGAAGCATCAGCTCTCGACCATCAGTCTGACCGCCCGCCAGATGGCTGACTCACTCAAGGATACGGTGTGGAGCATCAATCCAGAGTACGACAAACTTGACGATATCCTGCTGCGCATGAAGGACATTGCGGCAACGATGCTCGGCAGCATCGAATACACGTTTCATTCCGGGGAGAGGCCGTTGTCGAATTCGTTAAACATGGAATTCAGGCGAAGCCTGCTCCTGATCTACAAGGAGATGTTGAATAACATCGTCAAGCATGCACACGCAAGTATTGTCTCGATTGAAACAAGAGAAGAGCGCGGCATGTTTCAGCTCATCGTGCGCGATAACGGCGTGGGATTTGATGCGATCGGAGCTCACAAGGGGAATGGATTGAAGAATATGCGCTCACGGGCCGGTCAAATTGGAGGGTCAATCGAGTTCCGAAACGGGGGACCACGCGGTATGATCGTCACACTGTCGGCAAAAATACCGTGATTGCGGGATTCAACCGATGATTGAAATTTTGTATACTAGCAGGCTGTTGAAATACGATTTTCAAACGCAGAGGCGCAGAGCGCGCAGAGAAACGCGGAGCGTTCTTCTGTTAAAAACGGTCGAATTTCGCCTCTGCGATCCTCGGCGATCTCTGCGTCTCTGCGTTGAGAACTTTAATTTCGTGTTTTTCAACAGCCTGCTAGATACGAAAACGAGATTTCCCAGTGAATCCACCCCGTATCAAATATGACCCCAGGGAAGAGAAGATTCGAGTTTGGTTGATAGAAGATAACGAAATCTTCAGCGAGACGGTGGTGAATCTCCTCAATCGAACGAGCGGTTTTACGTGTGAGCAGGCTTTTTCAAATTGTGAAGACATGCTGGAACATCTGGAGAGCGAGATTTCACCAGACGTCGTTCTGGCGGATATCGGGCTGCCGGGGATGAGTGGGATCGAAGGAGTGGAGCGCATCAAATCGATTTCGCCATCCACACATGTGATAATTCTGACGATTCATGAAGAGAACGAGTAGGTATTCAAGGCGATCTGTGCCGGTGCCTCCGGCTATTTGTTGAAAAGCTCGCCTGCGGAGAAGATCATTGACGCGATCAATGAAGTCCTTCACGGCGGGGCGCCTATGAATGCTCAGATCGCGCGGAAGGTCCTCGACATGTTCTCCTCTTTTGCACCGCGAAAGGGCGAATACGGTTTGACCAATCGGGAAATCGAGATTCTTCGCTGCATGACTGACGGGTCGTCGAAAAAGCAAATTGCCGATCAGCTCTTTGTCAGTTACCATACCATCGATACGCATCTCAAAAACATTTATTCGAAATTGCACGTCCACACACGGAGTGGGGCAGTAGCAAAAGTCCTCAAGGAACGCCTGATCTAGTCCGGGCACTGCTGTTCCGTTTTTCGAAATCCTCTTTTCGTCGTTCCCTTCGAAATATACCGTGATTGCGGTATAGTTTTCCCGCCTGATTGTCTGTAATTTTATTACAGCTAGTTCCAATATAAAATTACATCCGAACATACACAGGATCGGTAATTGAAGCGGACGATTCTATGCGCGCTAACCGTTGTAGCTTTGCTCATATCCGGGCTGACCTAGGTACCAAGGTAGGTTTCCTACCAAGGTCTTCTCGATACTCCTGTCGGCACACTGACTGTCTCGGGGAGTTATGAGCTTCAGTTTGTGTTTTGGGACCTTTGACCGTGCGGAAAAATTTGGTTTGTCCAAGACTAACTCAGCTTGAAAGGAAGACAGGCATATGACGCGATACGTTGGTTGGACAATAACGAATCTCCTCTTCCTCGCATGGATGGAAATGTGGGGCATCACAACTGCCCGTGCCTACGGTGATCTCGATGCTGACACATCCGGAGCACGCGTTGCGCCGGAGAGCAGCCAATCTTATCTGATGAGACGTGAAATTGAACGGGAGCGACTGAAGGGATGGTACGAGGCCGGCGATGTGTTGAGTCCAGCTCGGAGAATCCAGCTATTCCATGATGTGCAACAAATGCCGAACGAATCCAGTGTCGGAACAAGGCCGCTCTCTGCAACGATACCGTGGGTGCAGAAGGGGCCGATCGGCATGCAGGTATATCCGTCTTCACCCACGCGCTACTACTCTGGGCGAGTGTCGGCCCTGCAGTATCATTCGAATGGGGAACTCTTTGTTGGGGCTGCGTCCGGCGGCCTGTGGGAAGTAATTTCTCCGGAGTTCCCAGTCTCAGCGCCAATAAGTGACAATCTACCGACGTTAGCGGTTGGTGGATTCGCCGTTCATCCGACGAACTCAGATACGATTTTTCTGGGCACGGGGGAGTACAACTGGGGCTGGTACGGGGCAGGTATCTATCGAACAACCAACGGCGGGCTCGATTGGGTTCTCCTCCCCACTGATCCAATCCCGAACAAGGTCTCAAAGGTGTTGGTTGCACCGTGGGATGCGAGCATTGTTTTCGTTTCGACAAATGTCGGCATCTTTCGGCTCACAAGCAATGGTGATACAGTCACGCGAGTCACGACGTGGAACGCCTCTGCCATTGCCTCTGCTCCTACCGGGTCGTACATGCTGGCCGGTAGAAATCGAGTTGGAGTCTATAAGTCAACTGACTTTGGCATCACATGGGAAGCGATTCTACCTACACTGCCCACATCCAACGTCGGCAGGATCTCCCTCGCAATAGCCCCGAGCCAACCCTCGCGAGCATATGTGCAGATCGCCGACAGTACGACCGGGCAAGCTCTCGGTGTGTACCGAAGTCAAAATGCGGATAACCCGTTTATCTTCTTTCAAGACATCACACCGACGGGTGCGTTGGCGGGTTACTTGGGGCAGGGTTGGTACCAGAATTCAATCGCTGTCCATCCGACGAATGAACAGATTGTCTGGCTTGGTGGTAACCAATTGCTGAGATCTACCAATGGCGGAGGTTCATGGACTGACGTCGGAGAAGGGTGGGTCCATGAGGACATCCATGCGTTCAGCTATCGACAACCGGAGAATATTCTTTATGTCGGCTCCGACGGTGGTGTCTTCGCGACCGACGATGACGGTGAGACGTGGACTTACATCGTCAATCCCGCCCTTCCAACCACCCAATTCTATAACATCGATGTGTGCAGAACGGATGATCGGGTAAAGTATGGCTCTTCTCAAGATAACGGAACTGAAGGAACTTCCATTGCGGCACCGGACTTTTGGTTAAAGACGCGGGGCGAAGATGGGATTGACGTCGCGGTGGATTGGTCAAACCCGTCCACGATTTACGCTACCAATAATTGGGGAACGCGGGCCAGGACGACAAATGGAGGGGAAGACTGGGACAACAACATCGACTCAGGCATCGTTGAACTAGTGGATTGGAATGTCAATCAGTCCTACATCATTCAAGACCCTGTGAACCCAAATCGGCTCTACACAAACGCGCCTGTGCATCTGTACTACACAACCAATTCGGGCGATTTCTGGCAGCCGATAAACTCAACCCCTCTATTGGGAAATGTTTTGCACCTGGCCGTGAACTCATCCGGCTATTTCGTCTATGCACCGACGAACATGACTGCCCAATTATTGATGGGATATTCGAGAATTGGCTCTTCCTGGGTTGATACTAACCTCACTTCCGGGCTTTCGACCGACGACGCTATACGGGTCGTTGTCACATCCCCAACAAGTCCTTCAAGGGCATATGTTGTCCTCATCGGTGCCGATAACGCGCAGAAGGTTCTCCGCACAAATACCTACGGCACGAGCTGGGAAGACGTCACCGGCAATCTGCCGGAAGTCCTCATCGTGCATGATATCCTTGAAGACCCGAATAATTCCGACGTGCTCTATCTCGCAAGCGAGATGGGCGTCTTCAAAACACTCAATGGGGGTGGCTCCTGGTACAACTGGAGCTCAGGGATGCCTCAAGCTACAATGGTGAGAGACCTGGAGTATGCCTACTCGGCCAGTGGTGACTACCTTATTGCAGGGACGTACGGCAGGAGCACCTTTGAGCGGCCGGTTGGTGACACTGAAGGGGTGCTTTTGTTTGGGACCAAAGTTGTGGACTTTGGGGCGATCACAACTGGCGACGCCGTCACGCAACCTGCGGTGGTCTGGAACATTGGTAACTCGATATTCTCTATTGTCAATGTGCGAACAAAGAGTACTTACGTTACCGTTGTGCCGAACGATGCATCGATCCAAAAGGGGGACAGCGCCGTCTTTTCTATCACGCTAAATCCCGGCCTGCCGACCGGGAAGTTTGCATCGGAGATTGAGTTTGTTCACGATGGTGAAAAATCACCTTGGGTAATGGGTGTTGTCGCATATATCGGTGACGCGACGGAATACCGATCGTTCTCACCGGAGAGCCTCCTTGTCAAGAACCCCAACAAGCGAAAGACGGCATCTACTTCGTGGTGCTTTGAATTCCCCAACGCTTCCCTCCATCGCGATCCGGCAACCTTACTCCATGTCGAGTTCAAGAATGCGGCACTGCAGTTCGACAGTCACGCGCCGTTCGCTCGCGCGGAGAACAAGGACAGAAGAGGCAAGATTTGGGAATTTTCCGAGGGTGGTGTGGCATACGGATCATCGGCCCACATCTGCGGGCAGACCTCCAAATCCAAACCGCAAGAAGTCAAAAGATGGTGGTGGGCAACTGAGGGTGGAATGCTGGGTTTAATCCAAGGATCAAAACTCCCGACGTCTCAATCGCCTGGCCCCGCAATGCCCAATGCGGCCAACTTTCGCAAGGAGATATTTGAGCAGGTACCATTCAACAAAGATCGACCGCTCATGGTTGGCGTTGCCGATCCGAACGCGCGTTCGAAGAAGATCGCCTATGTCACCTTCGCCAAAGACGCAGATCTCCTCGGCTCACTGATGCCCGGCCGGAGCGGTAAGCACCACGACGGCCCGCCACGTTGCTTCGACTTTTTCGATAACCATAAGGAGATGATCGGACGGATCAGGAAGCTCACACCCGATATGCAGAGCAACAGTCTCTTCGCCGAGTTGGTTGCATTCAAGCTCAACATCGTGGGAAGCGCCCTGAACAAAACGCCCATCGGCTTCGGTGAACTCAAGTTCAATCGTGTCGGACATCCACTTCACGGAAAGTTGCTTAAAGAAATTGATTCTCTAGCCAACATTTACATGACCTACTGTGACAGCATTTCAATAGGAAGCGCTCAACAGCTTTACTTGGCTCTCCATCAGATCAATAGAGCATTCGAGGGCCCATTGGATACGGTCACATTTGTCACGAAACTGGCGTTTACCGGTGTCCGACCGATCGCCGAGGTGCCGTACCTTGTACGCGATCCGGCGATTGTCCCGTCCCGTATCACTCCTGCTGCGATGGCAACCTCGGCCGAGCCAGACAACTTCGAGGTCCATCAGAATTATCCAAATCCATTCAATCCGACAACCACAATTGAATTTTCTCTTCCCGCACGATCACTCGTGACCCTGACAGTGTATGATATGCTGGGTCAGCAGGTCGCAACGTTATTGGATCGTGCAGAAATGGAAGACGGTGCACAGGAGATATCGTTCGATGCAAGCCGGCTGGCGTCAGGAGTGTATTTTTATCGTATTGTCGCTGACGAATTTGTTGGTGATGAAGAAGCGTTAGGCAGTCGTTCCTATGTCAGCATGAAGAAAATGATACTTTTGAAATAGCCTCACCTTACGAAGGAGTCCGCACTATGAGAAGTCATATTTCGATATTAGCCGCTTTCTTAGCCGTGGTAAGCATCCCGGCTTACACTCAAGTTCCGAAAAGGATCTCCTACCAGGGCCTGCTCACAACTTCGATGGGCACGCCGGCCGCGACCGGCAGTTACACTCTCCAATTCGAGCTGTATGATTCTTCGAGCGGAGGAAGTTCGCTTTGGACAGAAACAGACACCGGAGTCAGCGTTCAACAGGGAACCCTTGCTGTAATTCTCGGCAAGGTCACGACGCTTGATCTTGGATTCAACAAAACATACTACCTGCAGGTGACAGCGACCGCTGGCCCAGGCATTTCTTCGCCAGTGACGTTTTCTCCACGCTCCGAGCTGACCAGCGCACCTTACGCGTTAAGAGCGGACACCGCTGAATACGCAAAAGCATCACCCGCCGGTGGTGGTGGACCGTATTTGCCCCTTGCCGGAGGCACGATGACCGGGGCAGTGACGAGTACTGGTGACCCACCGATCACAATGGGGAAAGGAAATTTTGGGTCAGGTAATACCAATACTGGAACTAACTCTTTTGTAGCGGGACAGGGTAATACAGTAAGCAGTCATCGGTCTGTCATAAGCGGAGGACTTTATAATCTGATCGCTATTCCCGATTGTGGCTCAGCTGGTATATGTGCTGGGACCATTAGCGGTGGTGCTTATAACCTCGCTAGTGGAAACAGTTCGACTGTCGGCGGGGGACACCGCAATCGTGCCCGAGGTGCGTTCTCGGTTGTTTCAGGTGGGGGGAGCGAATTTGTCGCAGACTCCAATGCCGCGAAAGGGAATTGGTCATCGATCGGTGGTGGGAAAGCGAACCTTGCAAGCAACACGGCATCAAGGATTGGCGGTGGAAGCTACAACAGAGCAAGCGGTGCATATTCAACAGTTGCCGGCGGCGGCGGCGCTACTGTAACAGATTCGAACTCGGCTTTGGGAGAAGCCTCAACGATTGGGGGTGGCCGGAGCAACCTTGTAAATGGCAGTTTCTCAACGATCAGTGGGGGATCGTCTAATAGTGCAAGTTTCAGCGGTAGCACAGTTGGAGGGGGTTTAGGCAACACAGCAAACTCCGGACAAGCGACGGTAAGCGGGGGTTTCGGTAACACCGCCAGTGGTGCAAACGCGACCGTTGGTGGCGGGCGTGTCAATACTGGTGATGGATATGAGGCAACTGTGGGCGGCGGTCACTTCAATTTTGCAAGTGGCAGCCATGCTACTGTTGGTGGAGGAGAATACAACCGCGCTCGCGGTGCATATTCTTCTGTCAGCGGTGGCGGGGGCGCAACTGCCGCCGATTCTAACTCAGCAACGGGGGACTATTCGACGGTTGGTGGCGGTCACTCAAACAAAGCAAGTGCAACTTCGGCATCAGTCGGGGGAGGATATGGCAATACTTCGTCAGGTTTCGGGAGTACTATTGGCGGCGGTCAGAGTAACACCGCAAGCGCCGATCGTACGACAATCGCTGGCGGGATAGTCAATTCAGCAAGTGGCTTCGCCTCTGTTGTCGGAGGCGGTCTGGCTGACACGGCTGGCGGATCCTATTCGGCTGTTCCCGGAGGCGGGTTCAATGCGGCCACGGGAAACTATTCGTTGGCAGCTGGATACTCAGCAAAGGCGCGCCACCTTGGCTCATTTGTATGGGCAGACAGCGGTACGGCCGGATTTAGCTCAACCGCAGCGAATCAATTCCTTATCCGCGCATCTGGTGGTGTCGGCATCGGCACTTCGAGCCCAACGGCAGCGTTGGAGGTCGCTGGAAATGCCAAGATAACTGGAAATGCCAAGATAACAGGCAATCTTGGTGTCGGAACCATTTCCCCAACCAGCAGACTTTCCGTCGATGGCTCCACCGCTACCACAGTCACGATGCTTACCGTAAGCGATACTCTCAATGAGACTCATTCTGTGGTGGCGTGCAATGCAATTTCTGGAAGCATGACGGTTACACTGCCGAGTTTTCCTTTTTGTCCCGGAAGAAGGTACATCATCAAGAAAACAGATCCATCACCAAACACGATCACAGTTGATGGAGACGGTACTCAGCTCATTGATGGAGCCTTGACATATGTTCTTTCGACTGTGTACCAGTACGTTGAGGTTGTGGCAAGCCCGAGCGTCGGGAAATGGCTTATCATCGGCAACAATTGAAGACTCAATACATTCACTACAGATCATGCCGCGGCAAGCGTTTACTCTGTGAGCATAACGATTGGAGCAAAATCATGAAAAAGTCCATTTTGATGCCCACACTACCCCTGCTGTTGGCTTTAACGATAGCCCAAGCCCAGATACCAAAGCGCATGTCTTACCAGGGCTTGCTCACAACCTCGACGGGCGCGCCCGCAGCCGCGGGAACGTACACGTTGCAATTTGCTCTCTACGATTCATCAAGCGGCGGAAGTTCTCTTTGGACAGAAACGGATACCGGTGTAGCAGTTCAACAGGGAACATTCAGCGTCATTCTCGGCAAAGCCACAGCACTCACTCTTGCCTTCAACAAGACATACTATCTCGAAGTGACCGCAACTGCAGGTCCCGGCATCGCTTCACCAGTGACGTTTTCTCCTCGCTCAGAGTTCACGAGTGCACCTTACTCAATGCGAGCGGATACCGCTGAGTATGCAAAGGTTTCACCCGGTGGAGGTGGCGGACCGTATCTTCCACTTGGCGGCGGCACCATGAGTGGAGCGGTTACGAGCACAGGCGATCCACCCATGACGATGGGGAAAGGAAATTTTGGATCAACTAATGTCAACCCGGGCACGCAAGCTTTTGTGGCGGGAGCGAACAACAAAGCGCGCGGCGCCTACTCAACAATTAGCGGTGGAGGAGGAGTAAGCCCTGCTGATTCCAGCTCGGCCACAGGTGATTATTCCTCGATCGGTGGGGGACAAAAAAACATTGCAACGGGGTCACATAATACGATTGCTGGTGGGCAGGGCAATATAGCGAATGGCGTTTTTCAATCGACGGTAGGCGGCGGAGGTTTCAACCTTGCAAGCAGTAACTCTGCCACGGTGGGAGGTGGCAATAGTAACACTGCAAGCGGCTACAGGTCAACCATAGGGGGCGGAGTCTTGAACGCCGCAAGCAGCGACGTGGCAACCATTGGCGGCGGAACGAGTAATATTGCGAGCGGGAACGCAGCTACAGTACCAGGTGGAGGCAATAACAGAGCCCGCGGCTCTTATGCCGTCGTCCTTGGTGGTGGCGGAACCCTGCCCTCTGACTCGAACTCTGCAGTGGGAAACTTAGCCACGGCGGGTGGAGGGAGGCGGAATCTCGCGCTTGCTGACTCTTCGACGATTGGCGGAGGCATCAACAACATCGTCAGCGGCATAGGTGGGACGATTGGAGGAGGCGGAAACAACAAAGCACGCGGATTATACGCCGTCGTAAGCGGCGGCGGAGGCCCGGGTGTTGCCGATTCGAATTCAGCCTCGGGGCACTATTCAACTATCAACGGAGGCACCCACAATAGCGCAACAGCATTTTTGTCCTCAATTGGCGGCGGTTATACAAACGTCGCGAGTCTCGACGGAGCCACTGTTAGCGGTGGTTCGAATAATACTGCAAGCGGCACTGCTTCATCAATTGGGGGTGGAGAAAACAACCGAGCAAGCGGCACCCATGCCGCTGTTGGCGGCGGTCAGAACAATAACGCACGAGGAGACTACGCGGTTGTCGGCGGCGGCGGTGGATCTCTCACGGCAGATTCCAACTCTGCTACCGGTGATTATTCCACGGTACCCGGCGGACGGGCAAATAGAGCGTCGGGCAACTATTCTTTTGCTGCGGGCTGGAGAGCCAAAGCTCTTCACACAGGGACGTTTGTATGGGCAGACTCGACGGGCATATCTGGACTTAATTTCACTTCCACGGCGGAAAATCAATTTCTCATCCGCGCGGCCGGAGGTGTTGGCATCGGAACGAACAACCCGCAAAACACTTTGGATGTTGAAGGCGCATCTGTCATCGGCGTGGGTTATTCCGGAACGTCCGCGGCTCCTGTTAACGGTCTTCTCGTGCAGGGCCACGTGGGAATCGGCACGTCGAGCCCGACGAGCAGACTTCACGTCAGCGGCGCAATTGCGACATCGGTTCTATCATTGATCGCCGACATAACGTTGAACGAAGCCCATAGCATCGTCCTCTGCACCGCCGCCAGTGGCAGTTTCACTGTCTCTCTCCCGTCGGCAGCTGGAATCACGGGACGACAGTACACGATCAAGAAAATCAATCCAACAAATATAGTGACCATCGATCCCTTTGGCAGTGAGACCATTGAAGGTTTGGGCACTTACACGCTGTCCGCAGCAGGAAAGTACGTGACGATTGTAAGTGATGGTTCAAGCTGGTGGGTTGTCGCAAACAATTAGGACATATACTTTGATATCCAAAATGAAGGATCAACTATGAAAATGATGCTCTCTATTCCTATGCTGACGATCGCACTAGTGGGTATGCTCCAGGCTCAGTTAATTACCCATCCATGGCATGTCATCGACCACGGCGGCGGTAAATCCACCGGCAGCGGCTGGACTCTCTCGGCCTCCATCGGCCAACCCACGGCACAAGTGATCAGCGACTCAGGATTTACGCTCGAAGGCGGGTATATTCCCGGCGCCCGGTTTCTCGGCGGAATTGCCTCAGCTCTGGACGTACAGTTGGAATCAGGTTGGAATATGGTATCCGTGCCCTTTATCGTGAGCGACTACAGAAAAGCCATTCTCTATCCGTCAGCCACGAGCAGGGCGTTTCTCTATCAGGGCGTGTATGTTCAGCGCGATACACTGGCAAACGGCTATGGCTACTGGCTGAAATACCCGGGCGCCTCAGTGAGCCATTTCAACGGGAGCAGCATCGCGCGCGAGACGATCAGTGTGGCCGACAAATGGAATATGATCGGCTGTCTCTCTTATCCCATCCGGACCGCCGACATTGTCATCTTCGATTCCGTCACCCTCGCCTCGAACTACTGGGGATACTCCAGTGCTTCTGGATACTTCGCTGAGGACACTCTGATACCGGGCAGGGGTTATTGGATCAAAACACATAACGCCGGCCGGCTTGTGCTGAGAACCGGATCAGTTTTGAATGCGCCCTCTCCGCCGAGTCCTCCGAAGAACGCAGATCATCTGCCGACAGCCAACTGGCGTCAGTCAGGTACCACAGATGAGTTCAGCCGCCTTCTCTTCAAAGACGCTGCCGGCTATGAGCGCACGCTCCACTATTCGACCGAACTGCTCGATCTCAACCTGAACAGGTATGAACTTCCCCCTGTTCCTCCCAATAGCCTCATGGACGTCCGTTTTGGCTCAAATCGGATGGTCGAAATAGCCGAGGAGGGAAGAATGAACGAAGTTTCAATTCGTCTTTCTTCGGCAGTGTATCCCGTGGCGATATCTTGGAATGATAACAAGGATGCGTCTCTTGTCGTCGGTGGGTCGGCGCTTTCCTTGAAAGAACCTGGATCATTTCTGTTGAGGAGCCCCGAGGCTGTCATCAAACTCCGGCTCAGTCCTGCGAGTGGGCGGAAAGAGCTTCCACGAGAATTTTCGCTTGATCAGAACTATCCCAACCCCTTTAACCCGGTAACGGTGATCCGTTACCAGTTGCCGGTTGACAGCAAGGTTACACTCAAGATTTACTCGGCGCTCGGGCAGGCGGTGACGACGCTGCTCGATGGGACAGAGGATGCGGGATACAAGTCCGTTCAATGGAATGCCGCGGGAGTTGCGAGCGGAGTGTATTTCTATAGGTTGGAAGCTGGATCGTTCACACAAATACGAAAGATGCTTGTTCTGAAATAGGCGGATCATCCCCGCGTTTTGCCGCTCAGCCTGCTTGAGGAGGTGAGAATATCGCTTTGTAACTCTCCTCTCCTCTGTGTATATTTCTTCCTCAGGTTCACATCATTCCGTTCACTTTCAGACATCCACATGAATCCACAACCGACGTTGAGAAGTTTCTTCGTCATCGGCCTATTCCTGCTCGCCTGCCCGCCCGGCTTCTCTCAATCGACAAGCGGCGCTCTCCTGTCCCTCGACCGGATTTTTAAGAAACCATACCTCGCCGGGACCCGCCCCTCCGATCCAACGATCAGTCCCGATGGCAAGGTCGTCTTCTTCCGCTGGGACAGCAGTGCGCAGAACAAATACCGATACTGGATGATGGCTTCCGATGGCTCTGCCATGCACGAGCTGGCCGACACTCTTCTCGGTGAAATAGCCTGGTCTCCTGATTCGAAAACGATTGCCTGCACAAGGAAGGGAGACATTTTTCTCACCGACACCAGCTTTCGCACATTCAATCGCCTGACAAAAACCGATGCCTCCGAAAATAGTCTCCACTGGTCGCGCGATGGCAAACTGCTGGCGTTCGAATCAGACAATAGACTGGTGGCGGTACCTATCGGCACCACAGGACTCTTTGAGATCGCCAGATCTTCTCTGAAGGACGGATCGGCCAATCTTGTCGAGGTTTTCCCCGACGGCAAACGCGTACTTTTCACGGAATCGAGCAACGACAGTCTGCCGGAGTTCGTCGTCCCGCGCTTCACCGGCAAGGATGTCTCGACCCGCTCCTTCAAAGGCGGGATCGGCAAATCGAATGTGGGTATCGCCCCCATCGACACAGGGAAAACGATCTGGGTGAAGCTCCCGGGGAACGAACATTTCTTCCTCGGAGATATGTCGCTTTCACCAGACGGCAAAAAACTTCTTATCGAACGCTTCAGCGCAAACAGAAAAAAGAGGGAGCTGTTTCTTGCCGATACCGATAGCGGGAAGGCGAGGCTTATTTTTACGGAAGAGGACAACGCGTGGGTGGAGGGCGGATTGTACACTTCAAAATGGACGCCGGACAGTGGGGAGATCATCACCACATCCGAAAAGGAGGGATGGAATCACTTGTACAGCATGACGCCGGACGGAAAGAATCTCACACGGCTCACGCGCGGCGATTGGGAGATCCGCTGGTTTGATATTGCGCCGTCCGGCAAAAAGATTTTCTTTCTCGCCAATAAAGAAGAACACTCGCAGTGGCAGTTGTACAGTTATGATATGAAATCGAAAAACATTTCCCGTTTGACCTCACGAATCGGAACATACGATAATCCGAGATTGGCAAAGGATGGGTCGTTCATCATCGCGGAATATTCAAACTTTGCTCAACCGACGGACCTCGTCCGTGTTCCGACGCCAGTGCCTGCGCCGGTCGAGTCGTCGGATAGCACTTCTCCGGACAACGGTGGTGAGGTCCAATTAACGCATTCGGTACCCGACGCGTTCAAACGAATGAATTGGGTGATTCCGGAAATTGTTCATTTCAGGAGTCGCGACGGGAAGTCGATTCCCGCCGTGATCTACAAGCCGAATGATTTTTCTCCCGCAACGAAGTATCCTGTGGTCGTGTTTGCGCACGGCGCCGGGTATCTCCAAAATGTGTTCCGTGGATGGAGCTACTATTACCGGGAGTATCTCTTTCATCACCGGCTGACGCAGAAGGGCTATATCGTCTTTGAGGTGGAATATCGGGGCAGCGCCGGTCTTGGGCGCGACTTCCGTACCGACGTTTATATGCATTTGGGGGGCAAAGACTTACAGGATGAGCTTGACGGTCTTGAATATCTTCGCGGATTGGGTTATATTGATCCTCATCGAGTCGGCATCTACGGTGGAAGCTACGGCGGCTTCATGGCGTTGATGGGGCTCTTCACCACGGACAGCTATGCGTGTGCCGCGGCGCTCCGCGCGGTGACAAGCTGGGAAAATTATTACAAGCACAATCCGTGGTATACGCAAGCGCGCCTCGGCAAGCCCGAAGAGAATGCCGAAGCATACAAGATCAGTTCCCCGATCACGTATGCCGACAGCATGAAGAGACCGCTTCTCATTCTCCACGGCATGGTCGACGATAATGTCTTTTTTCAGGATGCTGTGCAGCTGATTGCCAAGCTGCAGAAGGGCGGGAAGAGATTCGAAGTGATGGTGTATCCCGACGAAGCGCACTCGTTCACCGAGCCGGAGAGCTGGTACGATGAGTATTCAAGGATAGAGGAGTTTTTTGACAAAAATCTCATGGTGAGATAAGTTCATTAGAGTGTAGATTTTGTGCGCCACAGGCGCATCCGCCTCTGGCGGAGATCTTGGAGTGTCGATTGTGGATTGTTTGTCTATCTTTAATTTTGTATTTGTAATTTTGCATTTTGCATTTTAAATTTCACATTTTATGAGTTACATCGTTACAGCCCGTAAATGGCGTCCGTTGGTGTACGACGATGTTGTCGGCCAGGAGCATATCACGACGACATTGCGCAACGCTGCAGCAACGAACCGGTTGTCTCACGCCTACATCTTCAGCGGGCCCCGCGGCGTCGGAAAAACGACAACGGCGCGCATTCTCGCCAAGGCCATCAATTGCCTCCATCCGAAAGACCATAACCCGGACAACGCGTGCGAGCTGTGCCTGGAGATCACCGAAAACCGAAGCGTGAATGTATTTGAGATCGACGGCGCGTCGAACCGCGGGGTCGACGAGATCCGCAATCTTCGCGAGTCGGTGAGATACGCCCCGGCGAAGGGAACGTACAAAGTGTATATCATCGATGAAGTACACATGCTCACGAAGGAGGCGTTCAACGCCCTCCTGAAGACCCTCGAGGAACCCCCTCCGCACACGATCTTCATCTTCGCGACCACGGAGATCCATAAGGTCCCTCTCACAATTCTCTCGCGCTGCCAGCGTTTCGATTTTCGCCGCATCACCGTTGAGCAGATCGTGACGCGGTTGCGGTTGATAGCGGCGGCGGAAAAGATCACCATCGATGACGACGCGTTACTCGTCATTGCCAAACGCGCCGACGGTTCAATGCGTGATGCTCAGAGCGTCTTCGATCAGATCGTCTCCTTCAGCGGCGAGTCGATCGATGCCAGGCAGATCATGCAGATGTTGAATGTCGTCGACGAAGAGCTCTATTTCCGCGTTACCGACCTCATCAAAGCAAAAGACGTTGGGGGCGGACTCATGCTTGTCGATGAGCTCGTGCGTGGCGGCGCCGATATCAGAGATTTTCTGAACGGTTTGATGGAACATTTCCGCAACCTGCTTGTCGTCAGGACGATAGGCTCAACGAAGCTTGTGGAGACGTCCGAGGCGTACAGGAAACTCTACGAGGAGAATGCAAAATTATTCACGGAGAACGACGTTCTCCGGTTCATCAAGATCACCGGCGACGCGGAAAATGCCATACGATGGAACGGTCAGCCGAGGCTGAGACTTGAAACGGGCCTCATGCAGATGATCAGGATGGACAAGAGTGTCCAGATCGATCAGCTTCTGCAGCAACTCGAAGAAATAAAAAAAAAGCTCAGCGGTAACGGCATCGGTCCCGTGTCTTCTCTGAAGCCTGCCGAGCCTGAAGCGGAAGCTCCGATTCGCGGCAGTGTCAAAGCAACACAGCCGACCCTGAGACCAGACCAGATTGTCCCTCTCATGATGCCGGCGGGGATATCTGCCGGCTCCTACACAAATCCGGCCCCTCCCTTTTCGACCCCTTCACAATCAACGACCATCACGCCTGCGTTTCAGTCCGAACCGACAATATCGTTGTCAAACGATGAAGCGGCGGGAAAGTGGCCGATCTTTGTCGAGGAGGCGCGCAAGACCAAGATCGCGCTCGGCACGATGCTGAGCGGCATGCAGCTGATCGATGTACATCAGGATCGTTTGCGGATTGGTTGTCCGGACGATTTTCATCTCGATCTTCTGAAGCGCAACCGCCAGTTCCTCAACGAGATTGCCCACAGGGTTTACGGAGCAAAGGTTCTGCTGGAAACGACGCTCACGAATGAGCGACCGCATCCTGATCAGCCGCCGCAGGCCGTCATTCCTGAGCGGCCGGCGATGACGTCAGCATCGCCAAAGGAAGAGATCCGTAATCACCCGGTCATGAAGGCGCTTATCAAGGAGTTCGGGGCTGTCGAAGTGTGAAGATTTCCTTCAGCGAGAGGAGAGAACCCGAAGAACAAAACATCGTGCGGCGGGCCCAACCCCTTCTCTGCTCACCATTCTACGGTTGTTCGGGTTTTCTCTTCGTGTACTCCGATCGTTGCTTCGCGCTTCGCAGAGGCGGGACAATCTCACTTTCTGTTCTCTTTTCTAGTTCAGCCATGTTATGACCACGGGCATTCAGGGAAAAGTCACGCTCGTCTCGGGTGCGAGCAGAGGAATCGGCAAGGCGATCGCCGCAGCCTTTGCCGGTGAGGGCGCGCGCTTTGCGCTTTGCGCCCGCGATGAAGACGCGCTCAACCTTGCGGCCGATGAGATCCGCGCACAAACACACGCGGATGTTCTCACGGTGAAAGCGAACCTCACAAAGATCAACGACGTCAAGCGCTTCGTCGCTGCCGCAGTAAAGAGATTTGAGCGCATCGATATCCTCGTCAACAATGCCGGCGGCGCGCACGTCGGCGGCATCCTCGCGACAACGGACGAGGAGTGGGAATATCATCTCCAGCTGAAACTTCTTGGCTACATCAGGATGGCGAGAGAGGTGATACCGAACATGATGGCGAACGGAGGGAGGATCATCAATATTGCCGGCATGACGGCGAAGGAGCCGGGCCCGCTCTTCATGGTCCCGGGCGTGACAAACAGCGCGATCCTCAACTTCACGAAAGCGCTTGCGAAGGAGTTCGAGAAGAACAATATCCTCGTCAACAGCATCAACCCCGCAACGACGGACACTCCGCTGACACTGGAATCAATTCAAAAACTCGCCGCGGCCTTTCAGAAAACTCCCGACGAGGTGCGCGCATCGCTTACGGCATCGATGCCGCAGGGACGGATCGCCGCACCTGAGGACGTCGCCGGCGTGGCTTTGTTCCTGGCATCCGATGCTGCCCGCTTTGTCAGCGGTACGGCCATCAGCGTCGATGCAGGCAAATCCCTCGGCGTGTGGTGAGAACGGTTTTCCTTGTTCTCGCCGGGATCTCTTCAGCCGCTTCATGGTCGTTCTGTCAGGAGCGTGTTGAGGATCTCAAACCCACGGCCCGGCAGAGTGATTCTCTTAACACTGCTTCCATCTTTACCGATAAGAATCTCAATACCTATAGTACGTTCGGAGCAGTGCGCTATCGCGGCGGTGCGGGGCCGCTTTCCCTCTCGGTGAACGAACTCTTCGTTTCGACCGTCATCCAAACCGACCGGAAGCGGATCACGGACGAGCAGAATTTTGATCTCTTCGCCCGGCATCGTCTGACAGACCGCCTGCAGGCGGCGGGGAAGGTCTCTTCCCTCGTCGTGTCTGATAACCAGAGCCTCGGCATCACAAACGTCTCGGCGCACGCTGTCTACGGAGGAGTTGAATTTTCACCCGTCAGGTCTTTCGCCGTGACGCCTCTCGTCGGCATGCGCTATGAGAATCAGACCGACCAGCGCGACCGGGGGCCTTCGTATCTTCTGGGATTCGACTCCGATAGCATGGAATACGGCGGATACCGGACTGAGATGAACGGTAAGTGGCAATACGATCACCTCTCGCCCCGTGTTGTCGAAACGCGCAACATCAATGTGAGCGCCGAGAAAACTTTTCTCGACAGGACACGCAATGTTGTTCAGTTCAAGTACTCCCGCAATAGAAGAGATTTCTATTCGCCCGCCGACGCAGGAATGCAAGCACGTTTCGGAGTGAGCTCCAACATTGAGACGCGTACCGAAGATGCCTTTGCCGCCGGAGATTCGCTCGACTACGACATCGGCCGGCAGATCCTGCTGAAATTTCAGGGAAACATCTTTTCGCGCCAGATCGACCGTGAAACGCGGTATAAGACGTATCTCGATAATCCAAACCCCGGCGCAAACACCACAACAAAGGAATTGAAAATCGAAGGGAGCACGGAGGCGATCATGACGCTCGGATCGTCGTTGACTTCATCGCTGCGTCTCTTTTATCAGGAAAGGGATGAGAAACATCAGGTGCAGCCTGACGACAGTCTTTCGACCGGCAATCTCACAAAATACACGTCACGCGAGGAACGGCGAAACAACCACTCCCGCCGAACAACGCTTTCATCGAACATCACGATGGCGTTTTCCTCGTCACAATCACTCTCGGTCACGGGATCAACAAGCATCCTCAGGTATGACACGCCGAGCCAGGAGAATGATGACGACCGCGATGAGCTGTGGCACAACGTGAATCTCACCTTCTTCTCCCGTTTCAACCAGCATCTTCATCTTCGCGTCTCCGTGGATCTTAACCTTGTCCATCTTGTCTACCTCGGCTCGACGCGCAGCGCCGACAACACCTGGAACCGGATCTTCCGGCTCTCGCCGCGCCTGGAATACAGTCCGACAAAAGCCGTGACGTCCGTCAACACGTTTGAAGTTCTTGCCAATTATACTGCATACGATTTTGAATATCCGTCCTCCCCGATCCGCAGTTTCGTGTTCCGGCAGTTCGGTTTCAACGATTCGACCACCGTTGAGCTGACCCACCGTCTCAGCGTCGAACTTTTTGCCCTCGCCAGGTTCTTCGAACGCGGAGAATTCCGATGGGAAGACTTTGCCGAGAGGCCGTTAACCTATGTTGAGGAAACGACGTTCATTGGCGCACTCCGCTACCAGTTGACGGCCCGCTTGCTTTTTTCCGTTGGGATTCGTTATTTTAATCAGTCGCGGTTTGCTTATAAGGGGAACGACCGTCAAATCGACCAACTGTTGCGCAGCACTGGGCCTATCTCCGCCATTGCATGGAACGTTGGCGGGCGAACAGAATTAGCCGTGAAAGGATGGTACGAAGATCAGCGACAAACAGGAGCGCCTCATCGTGGAATCGCAAACATGACGATGGCGCTGGTGGTACACATTTAACAGCAAAGGCCGTGTTGTGCGTCGGAATGAAAATGTAAAGTTTGTCCTTGTCATCACCAGCAACCCGAAATTCGTCGGGCGGGTCGAAGGGTTCCTCGAGAAGGTCAACAGACGAACAAAGCTCACTGAGGTTCAGTTCAACAAGCTCCTTGTGGCCGCGACAGAGGCGGTCAACAATGGCATCATTCACGGCAACAAGCGGGACCCCCACAAGAAGGTGATCCTCAGCTGTGAAATCAACAGCTCATCCCTCGTGATCCGCGTTCAGGATGAAGGGCCCGGCGTCGATCCCTCAAGCCTTCCGGACCCTCTCGCCGAAGAAAACCTGATGCGTGAGAACGGCCGCGGAGTGTTTCTCATGCGCTCACTGATGGACGTCGTGGAGTTTGAAAAAATTCCCGACGGCTCGGCCGTTATCATGAAGATGGCCATCGCGAGCTAGGTTGATCAAACCGTCATGCTGTGATTATGCTGCGTGCACCGCGGATGGCACGCTCATCTTCCTAAATGGCAAAGCCGCCTGTTGAGGCGGCTTCGCTTTTTAACGACGGCGGATGATCAACAGCAGGCCATTTAGAATTTCAGCTTTCCGATATTGGCTTTCACTTCGTCGGCAGATTTTGTCAGCGCCGCTTTCTCCTCCGCGGTCAACGGCACTTCCATAATTTTCTCGATCCCTTTCCTGCCGAGCTTCACGGGCACGCCGATATACGTATCTTTCAGTCCGAACTCTCCCTGCATATACGCGGAGCACGGAAGTATACGCTTCTTATCCCGGACAATCGCTTCCACCATTTCGACGGCAGCAGCGGATGGGGCATAATAGGCGCTTCCCGTTTTGAGATAATTGACGATCTCGATACCGCCATCGCGCGTCCGCTTCACAATCCTGTCGATTGTCGGCTTGTCAAGGAATTCCGAGATCGGTACTCCTGCGATCGTCGTATAGCGGACCAGCGGCACCATCGAATCGCCATGCCCGCCGAGAACGAGCGCCTGAATATCTTCGACCGACACACCAAGCTCCATCGCGATGAACGAACGGTACCGCGCCGTATCGAGGATACCGGCCATCCCGATGACACGGTGACGCTCGAAGCCGCTCACTTTGAACGCAACGTAGGTCATCACATCGAGAGGATTGGAAACAACAATGAGAATTGCCTGGGGTGATTTTGCCACAACCGCTTCTGTCACGGCTTTCACGATCCCGGCATTTGTCTCCTGAAGCTGCTCGCGCGTCATGCCTGGTTTCCTTGCCAGCCCGGCCGTGATAACGACGATATCCGATCCGGCGGTTTCTTCATAACTGTTGGAACCGACGACGCGTGTATCGGTCCCCTCGATCGGGGCCGATTCGTACATATCGAGGCCCTTGCCCTGGGGGAGTCCGTCGACGATATCGACCAGGACGACCTCGTTGGCTAATTGTTTATCGACAATTCGTTGAGCCGCAGTGGCGCCGACATTACCTGCGCCGACAACTGTGATTTTCATATGAGATACCTTGACGTGGTTGGACAGTTTTGTTGGATGATAATAAAAAAACCCGCTACGACGGTCACGGGAGACCTCCCATGACTGAACAGCGGGTACGAAAAAGAACAACCGGACTGACTATCCCGGGATAATGCTTACAACTTTCTTCGCTTTGCTGAATTTTCTGAATTTGACGACGCCGTCGCTCAACGCAAAAAGCGTATCATCCGTGCCGATGCCGACATTGACGCCGGGCGTGAAGCGCGTTCCGCGCTGTCGGACGATGATGCTTCCTGCCGTGACCTGCTCGCCGCCGAATCGTTTCACGCCGAGCCGCTGCGAGTTGCTGTCACGTCCGTTTCGAGAACTTCCACCACCTTTTTTATGCGCCATACTGTAAGCTCCTTATCCGATATCCATAATTTCAACTTCCGTGTAGCGTTGACGATGCCCACGAAGCAAACGATATCCCTTCCGCCTCTTCTTCTTGAACACGATGACCTTGTCGTCCTTGACATGAGCAAGAACTTTCGCCTTCACGGAGACGCCTTTCAGAATCGGATTACCGATCTTGACATCCTTGTCGCCTGAGAACAGAAGAACACGGTCGAATATCACCGTCTTCCCAACTTCATCCGGGAGCTTCGGGACAAAGAGACGTTCGGCCGGGCTTACTTTCAACTGCTGCCCCGCGATGTCGACAACTGCAAACATGGGGAATTACCTCAAAATGATGAATTTTGTCAGGGAATACGAATCCAATTTACAAAAAAATCCGTGGAAAGTCAATCAAAAATATTCCATTCTTTCCGAACTCTTCAGCCGCCGCCCGCAAGAAACGGGTTGACTTTTGTTTGGAATCTCTCTATGTTATGAGGGCATTTCAATCAAATGCGTGCATGGGGGAGCGATAATTCAATTTCCCAATATTGATGTTCCGCAACTTATTTTCTTTACTCCATGAAAAAGAAAACTGTCCTGATCGTCGAAGATAGCCCCGGATTTTCTGAACTGATGAAATTCGTAGTCGAAGACGAGGGATACCGCGGAGTGCTGTTTCCTCTGGAACAAAATTTTATCAGCTGGGTCGACAAGGAGAAACCCTCGGCGATCATCATGGATCTTGCGCTTAACCGGCTGAGCGGCTTCGACCTCATCCGCGAGCTGAAACAGCACACAAAGCACAAGACGATCCCTGTCATCGTTATCACCGGCAGGGATCTTGACGTCAAAGACATCACCGAGCTGAAGATGCACGGCATTCCTTATTTGCGTAAGGGACGTGTCGACATGCACGAGATCCATCAGATCATCCGAAGCGTCGTCCAGAAAACTGAAGGCTGACCGGCGATCGCTCGCCTTCGCGACCCGTTTTACCTTCTTATTATTCCTCGAATTGTGTAAATTTCTTCATTTTCCGACGCTCCGCAGTTTGCTCTTGATTTTGGACATTGCGCGGTGTATATTTTTATCAGGTATGGGATAAGGCAGACAGGCGCTATGGTGACAACATTAAACCAAAAAATCTCCATGACGTTCTGGTGGTGCGTCGCCGGTGGAATAACTTTGTATCTCTTCTTCGGCGCTGTCAACACCATCATGGTGATCACACAGTAACTTCCGGACTCTTTACTCCGTTCGCTCTCCTCCAGGGAGTTGAGTTAACTCCTCCTTCGTGACGGTATTCCAAGAGGCACGGCCTCATCAAGCCAAAAGCATTCCTTACGCCGTTACTTCAATCCTCCAGGCCTGAGCGCGCGTAGTCCGTTGAGAATCACAAGAAGCGCCGCACCGTCGTCGGCCAGAACAGCCATCCAGAGGGATGCTTTTCCGAACATGGCAAGGATGATGAAGACGAGCTTCGTGACGAGGGCGATGGTCATGTTTTGCCTGATGATCGAGAGCGTTTTTCTGCTCAACGCGATCGTGAAAGCTAATTTTGAGAGGTCGTCGGACATGAGAACGATGTCGGCCGTTTCCATCGCGATGTCAGTCCCTGATGCGCCCATCGCAATCCCGACGGACGATGCTGCAAGAGCCGGCGCATCATTGATGCCGTCTCCGACCATGGCAACATGGCCGTATACCTCTTTCAGCTTGCTCAAACAAGCCATCTTTTCTTCCGGCAGCAGATTCGCATAGACCTCATCGATGCCTGCACGCCCGGCCAACGCACGTGCCGTCTCTTCATTGTCTCCCGTGAGCATGATGACTTTTCGCACTCCCTCTTTGTGGAGCGCTTTGCCAATCCCTTCGCTCTCTGTCTTCAGCGTATCCTTCAGTGCGATGATCCCGAGCGGAGCGTGCTCATCGGCAAGGACAATCGTTGTTTTCCCCTGGCGTTCAAGATCAAAAAGGATTCGCTCGACTTCCGGCGAACAGAGTTGCTTTTCCTCGACTAGGGCGTGATTGCCAATGAAATAGGTTTTTCCGTCCACCTTCGCTCGCACGCCGCGTCCTGCGAGCGCCTCGAAGTGCCCGAAGGCCGCCGGCGCGGATTGCCGGCCATGCTGCCCGGCTCCCTCAATTATCCCGGCCGCAAGCGGATGCTCGGAGTTCCTCTCCAGCATCGCGGCGATCTGAAGGATTTCCTGCTCCGATAGGCTGTTGAGCGGTACAACGTCAGTGACCTGAGGGACTCCCGTGGTGAGCGTTCCCGTCTTATCGAATGCGACCGCCTCTATGCCGGCAAGCGTTTCAAGATGGCGTCCTCCCTTGATGAGCACGCCGTGCCGCGCCGCGTTCGCCAGTCCGCTCACAACGGTGACCGGTGTGGAAATCACGAGGGCACAGGGACACGCGATGACGAGCAGAACAAGCGCCCGGTAGAACCATTCGACGAATGGCTCATGGAGGAGGATCGGCGGGAAGACCATGACAACCAGCGCCATCGCCAGGACTGCCGGCGTATAATACATCGCGAATGTTTCACCGAGCGTCTGAATGCGTGGCCTGTTCGTCAGCGCTTCCTCGACCTTCCGGACAATGCGGGCCAGTGTCGTGTCGGAGTGCGCGTGGGTCACCTCAATCTCCAACAGACCACGTTCGTTGAGACTTCCCGCGAATACTTCGTCGCCAACCATTTTCAGTTTTGACTGGGATTCGCCGGTGACGGGGGCCTGATTGACGCTCGAGGTACCTGCCACAACTTTTCCATCGAGCGGGATCCGCTCGCCGGGTCGAATAAGAAGTCGATCACCGACCGCGATCGTCCCTACCTCGACAATCGACTCGCCCTCTGTTCGGAGGAGAGTTGCCTTCGGCGGAGATAAGCTCATGAGCGACCGAATTCGGCGTTTTGAGCTGTCGAGCGAGTATCGCTCGATGAGATTCGACACTGCAAAGAAGAAGATCACCGCCGCTCCCTCTTCAAAACGACCGATCGCCATTGCTCCGATGACGGCAGCGGTCATCAGGACGTTCATGTCGAATAACCTCTGCTTCAGCGAACGAAACGCTTTGATGGCGATCTTCCATCCACCGCTGAGGATTGATCCGACCAGAACGGTCCGAGCTATCCCTTCACTCAGGCCGGCGTAATGCATCACAAGTCCCAGGGCAAGGAGGATCCCCGAGATCGATGTGATGAGAAGATTTTCGTGCTTCTCCCAAATACACCGCTCTTCGTCAATGCAGCAGAGCTCTTGAATATGGAACGTCGTCGTCGGCACGCCGCCTCTTATTGCTCCGAGACATGCCGATTCGCGATGCGAAGCAGGTCTTCAATATGCTCGTCATCCACTGAGTAGTAGGCCATTTTGCCGCTCTTGCGGTGCTTCACGAGCCGAAGGCTCTTCAACAGTCGAAGCTGGTGGGAGATCGCGGAATCGCTCATACCGAGGAGCGCTGCGAGATCACAGACGCAGAGTTCCTCACGCGTGAGCGCAATAACAATCTTGAGGCGTGTAGGATCGCTAAGGGCCATGAACGTTTCGCTCACGGAGAAGATACTGTCGTTATCGCCAAGCCCTTTGCGGGCGGATTGAACCTTGTCCTTGTGCACAAAGGTCGTCTCACACGATGCAGGCTCTTTTTTCATTCAAGAATGAATGTATGAACAATTATTCAATTGTTCAATTGTAGGAATATACTATGGCAATGTCAAGTGTCCTGTGTTTTAGCCAACTGAACGAAAGTGGGGTGATTCAATGTGGGTTGCGGATGGATCCCTCCCGAGGCATATCACCCGATCATCGAGCAGCGCAGTGTGACAATATAGCAGGCTGTTGAAAAATCCATGAATTTCCACGAGCTTCTCAGCCACAGGCTGATGAGCCTCTGGCTCAAGCTCGTGAAAAAAGTCCACGAGGCCAATGGGTTTTAACCCTCACAAACAAGTAGATCAAGGGGCTAAAGCCCTGCCGTTTTTTCTCCTCGCTGTTGTCCACGACATAAATGTCGTGGCAATTCATCCGGCGGAGACCGGCGTTGGCTTTTTCAACAACCTGATAGGAGAACAATTCGAACACTGATGACACTGATGTTACGAGATGTACACTGATAAGCATCTGTGTCATCAATGTTCCATTATCGTGCGTGTCGCCTACTTTTTTGTTTGGAGCCGGTGGTACTTTTCCTTGTATTTATCATACAAGTGAGTATGCCTGCTCTCGAGCGTGATGTTCTTCCCCTGGATGAATTCCATTGTCACATTCGACATGATCTCGAGCGGATCGCCATCCGTGACGATGAGCGTCGCATCTTTTCCAGCTTCCAGTGAGCCAACCCGATCGGCGATGCCAAGGATCTGGGCCGGATACAGGGTGACCGCCTTGAGCGCTTCTTCCTTTGGCAGGCCGTACGATGCGGCCGTCGCGGCATGATACGGAACATTGCGCTCGTTGGACGCTCCCGATTCGCCTGCGATACAGAATTTGATTCCCGCATCATATAACTTCTTCGGCAACGCTGCCGGATCGTCGTACGCCTCCCATCGCCGCCAGGGAGTACGATGAATCGGGTTAACGATCACGGGAATATTCTTTGCTTTGAGGAGATCCGCTGCCCGCCAGGAATCATATCCTCCAACGATAACGATCTTGATGTTCTCATGCTCCGCCCACGCGACGGCAGCCTGAATCTGTTGGATCTCCTCTGCGTCGACAAGACAGGGAATCTTTCCGTCGAGCACAGGAGCCATGGCCTCCCAGCGAAGGTCGGTGCTGTGGTGCGGCACGCCGTCGGTCTTTTCTGCCCGCTTCGCTTTGAGGTATGCCCGCGCATCGCGGAATGCATTGCGCAGCTCATCCAACGCCCGATCCCGCGCCTTCTTTTGATCCTCTTCGGAGCGTTGTTCCCACCAGGCCCGGTTGATCGTCATTTGGGGCCAGTTGACCACAAGCCCAACCGGCGCACGGAGGGTGAGATCTTCCCATGTCCACCCGTCCAGCATGATCGCCGCGGCCGTACCGGAGATCACGCCGCCCGCCGGTTTCGTGATCGCCACAGTGATTCCGTTCGCGCGCGTGACCGGAATGATCTCGCTTTCAGGATTCAAGGCAACTTCCGCGCGGACATTGGCATTGATGCTTCCGGTCTCCGCGATGTCGTTCGTCGCACGAACGGCTCCGATCTCCGTGAGCCCGATGATCGAATTGGCGTCAACCAGACCGGGATAGATGTGTTTGCCGCTCACGTCGATCCTTTCCGCACCGGCCGGAATTTCGAGGTTCGAACCTACGGCAACAATTTTCCCCTTGTCAAAAAGAATCATCCCGTTCTCGATCGTCGCGCCGCTCACCGTGTGGATCGTGCCGCCTGTCAGAACGATGGGATGGTCCTGCGGCTTCGCCGGAATTTCCGATGCGCCGGCAGGAATGATTGATACACACAAAGCCATAACGAGGTAAAGGAAATATTTCTTCATGATCAGCGTCCCTCCTTTCCGATCTCATCGTCGTGACACGAGTACCCCTGCTTACTTCCCGTTGCGGGGGGCTTCTTCTCACCCGTTCCTCCTTTGGCGCCGACCACTTTCTGAATGAGCGCGGCGCGTTCTATTCTGATCTCGTCGTTCATTTGTCGATCTTCGGCCCGATCAAAATATTTTCTTCCGTCGATCCATGTCTGTTCGCAAATTGAATACGTCGACAGAGGATTACCGCTCCAGATCGTGATGTCTGCATCTTTCCCCGGCTCAATCGAGCCGACGCGCTTGTCGATGCGCAGCTGCCTGGCGGGATTCAACGTGACAAACTTGAGCGCCTCCTCCTGGCTCAGTCCGCCATATTTCACCGCTTTTGCTGCCTCCGTGTTCAGCCGGCGTGCCATTTCGTCGCTGTCGGAGTTGAACGAGACGACAACCCCGGCATCGTGCATGAGCGTGCCGTTGTAGGGAATCGCATCGTAGACCTCGAACTTGTAAGCCCACCAATCGCTGAACGTCGACGCGCCGATCCCGTTCCTGGCGAGCTGGTCGGCAACCTTGTATCCTTCGAGAACATGCTGGAAGGACGCGATCTTGAATCCGAAATCTTCGGCAACACGGGTGAGCATGAGAATTTCATCCTGTCTGTAGGAATGTGAGTGGACCACACGCCGACCTTTCAGGATTTCCACGATCGCATCCAGCTCCAGATCGCGGCGAGGAGGAATCCGTCTCTTGCCGTTATGAAAGTCCTTGAACGACTGTTCATAATCCCGTGCCGCCCGAAACTCATCACGAATGATCTGCTCGACGCCGGTACGGGATTGCGGATATCGCGAGTTAAAACGGTCCCCCCAGTTGCTTTGTTTCACGTTTTCGCCGAGTGCGAACTTGATTCCGGGCATCGCTCCTTCAAATTTCAATTCCTCCGGCAGCGCGCCCCATCGCAATTTGATCACCTGATTCTGTCCGCCGATCGCGTTCGCCGATCCGTGGAGCAGGTTGGCAACCGTCAGCCCACCGGCAAGCTGTCGATAGATACTGATGTCATCCGGATCGATGACGTCGCCGATGCGCACCTCCGCAGTGATCGACTGTGTCCCTTCGTTGACAGCTCCCGCGACCGCGGTGTGCGAATGGCAGTCGATGAGCCCCGCCGTCACATGCTTCCCTTTTGCGTCAATGCTCACAGCGTCCGACGGCGCTGAGAGATGCTGTCCGACTTTCAGAATCTTCCCGTGCTCGATGAGGACGTCCCCATTCTCGATCGTCCCCTGCGGGCCGGACGTCCAGACCGTCGCGTTTCGAACGATGAGGTGCTCGGGCTGGCTCGGGATTTTCGACCGGCCGAATGCCCCAGGCGGATAGACCGGTGCAAAGGATGACATCGTCGGAGGTTTCGGCTTTGAAGTGTCAGGTTCCGGTTTGAACGCCTCCTTCAGCGAAGCCGTCCAGCTGAATGCTTTTCCATCCGGCAGTTCGCCTGTTCCGATGATCTTATTGGCGCCGAACGTGCCCGACATTCGTGTAACGCCCTTCAGCCCGATTGAGTCGCCATTGAACGAGAATGCGAGCCGCAGATCGGAGTATGATGTTGTCGAAAATTTGACCTCTTTTCCTTTCGACTTGCCTGACCCCTGCAAGGCATCCGGTTCACCTTTGAGTGAAACGGTCAACGAATCAATTGGGGCGTTCGTCAGAAGCGCCTGCCATGTGCCGCGCGGGTCGACATCCGCTTTGGGCTTCACTTCATATCGTTTTCCATCGATCCACGTTTCTCTGATCTTACTTTTCTCTGCAAATAATTCCCCTTCACTCACGACGAAGTTTGCCATTTTTCCCGCATCGAGCGTTCCGACCTCCTTGTCGATGCCGAAGAGTTTCGCAGGCGTCGTTGTGAGGGCGGCAAGCGCGGACATCGTGGGCAGGCCGCGTTCAATGGCCTTGCGGAGATTGCTCAGAAAGTTCCCGGGATCTTTCAGTGTTGCCGTTGTCAGCGTCACCGAAACGCCCGCATCGAGGAGCTTCTTTGGATTTTCTGGCGCTTCATCCCAATAGCGCAAATCCTCCAGACTTACGGCAAGCGCCTCTTCGGGAGTCTGTACCGATGGCGAATCGGGGAAATTGAGCGGAAGGAGAATCGGCACGCCTGTCTGCTTCACGGCAGTAAGACGGCGATACTCAGATCCCGTGCCGCGAACCCAGAATTTGAGCGAGAATTCTTTCGCAATCCTTGCGGCGCGTAAAATGCTAAGCTCGTCTGTCGACTCAAACATGACCGGCTGCTTCGCGGCGGCGGCATCTTCAAGCGCCGCGAGATCGGCGACAAATTCAGGCCGCGGTTCATCCGGATGTTTCATGGCGGCGGCCATCGCGTCGTGTTGCCATCGCGCATCGAGGAATGTTTGCCGGATGAGTGCGATTGCACCCATCAGGGAGTTCGGATAGTCGTCGCCTCTCGATGTCTCGAACGTGACGTCCTGAGCGACATGAGACTTCACGAGGAGCTGATTGGGCGTACCGTCACCGAGGTTGAAGATCGATGTTGAGCCGCGGAAAATTCCCTTTTGCGGAACCACATGTGCGGTTGTAAATCCCATTCCGCGAAGTTTCTCCGCGGCCTTCGCATCGGGAGAAAACAGCTCATCGGCGTTTTGGGCGGCAAGGACATTGTCGTTCCAATGTTTCTCACCGCGAGCTTCTGCTGCCGGCTGTTGCGGTTGCCCTCCCCCGAACATTTGTCCGGATCCCTGCTGCGGTTTCTTTGGGACGCCGATATCGGAATAACTGTCGATCAGGCCGGCAGAGATCGTCATTCCCGTCATATCCCAGACGCGAGCATCGGCGGGAACTTTCACGCTCGCGCCGACCGCGGTGATGACGCCGTTCCGGATGACGAGAGTTCCTTTCTCGATCACTTTGCCCGGTGCGATGATAAGTTTTGCATTCGTGAACGCATGAACGCTCGGCGTGTTCTGTCGTATGCCGACGGCAGGTCTGGTCTGACCAAGGACGGTCAGCGGCAGCAGGAGAACGACGGTACAAAGAAACAAGCGCCACAATCGTGCCCATAGAGAGCTAACGACAGGAATCATGGACGGTACTCCTCTCAGGGTGAAAATGAGTGATGGTGTGAATTTCAGCGATGACTGCTAAAGAAACGATTTTCCGCGTGAGAAGTTACGGATGGTTAGTATAGCGTTTTGGGGAGGGAAAAGCAAAAAGGGGTGAAGGGTGGTAGCTGATGGGTGATAGGTTCACTGTAAACCTTGCGCCGCCCGGATTTCGGATCATCAATTTGAATTTCTCCTCGTTTGTTTGTAGCATTCATATATCTGCACAACGCCCTTGGGGGCATGACAAGAAAGTGTCTCCTCTCCTTTTGTTCAGCCGACAAATATGCCGTTTCAAGCCGAAGAGATGAGGCATCACTTACAGAATATCTTCTCGGGTTCCGCCTCCGAGGCGGAGATCACGGCCACAGTGCATTTTTTCAGTGAACAGCGATCTTCTTGCCGACGTCCGGGCGTTGATCCTCTCCACCCGGACCAAGGTTGCCCAAACCGTCAATGCCGGGATGACGCTACTTTACTGGCAGGCAGGTAACCGAATCCGGCGGGATATATTGAGACAGAAGGGTGCAGAGTATGGTGCGGAGATTGTCCCCGCGCTGGGGAGACAATAACAATGAATGACCACTAACGACAACTCAATCCGATCTCAACTCTGCGGGGCCCTGCGCTCCCGCTGGTATCTCGAAAAAACAGAGATCGATGCCATTCTCGCCGATCGGGAATTCTTCCAACCCTATTTGAGCGATGCCCTTGCGAAACGCGCGGGCATCGGCTGCGTCCCGGAATCACCGATCGACGCGACCGACGGCGCAGCCATTTTCCTCCTGACGCAATTTCACGACGACGCTGTCGTTCCCCATCTCTTGACGTGCCTCCGCATGGAAGAGAAGAATCTGGATCTCCTTTATAGTGATACCCTCACGGAGCACATGTGGCTTCCTTTCGCAAAGCTCGGAAGCATTTATCTCGATGACCTAGACATGTGGGGTGGTATGGCAACCGCGGACGATGTGAAGGAAGCGTTTCAGACCGGCCCTCGCGGCGACTTTATTTCGGGCCGCGCTCATGATGTGTACGCTGTTAACCGACGATGGAAGCGGTGCGCTGAAGATTGGGAGAAATCCAAACATCGCAAGGAGGTGGCCCCTGATGAGCTTGTGGAAGATCGTTTGGGGGAGCCTTTCGATACAGAACGGGGCGATTCCCCGGCGATCAAAATTGGCCGCAACGAACCGTGTCCGTGCGGCAGCGGTAAGAAGTATAAAAAGTGCCACGGCGCTTGATCAGTTTCAATCCACGCGCCCGTACGGGGCGCGACATGTTTTTCTATGGCGGACGACATCTCTTGATCCGTTTCAATCCACGCGCCCGTACGGGGCGCGACAGTCGCTCCCGGAGCGGTACTCACACCTCTAACAGGTTTCAATCCACGCGCCCGTACGGGGCGCGACATGAGTTGAGTGTTGAAGAGGTCATTGCTCAAGTGTTTCAATCCACGCGCCCGTACGGGGCGCGACGGTTGACTCGGTTAATGTCGATGAGAAGACTCGAGTTTCAATCCACGCGCCCGTACGGGGCGCGACCAAATCTTTATCATCTTCGTAACCTTCCGGGAAATGTTTCAATCCACGCGCCCGTACGGGGCGCGACAAAGGAAAAATCAAATGGATGCGGTAGTTATTACGTTTCAATCCACGCGCCCGTACGGGGCGCGACTTTGACGGTCGATCCCTACACGGGTAGCAAGGCTGGTTTCAATCCACGCGCCCGTACGGGGCGCGACAAGGGTAGTTTGTTCCATCCCTGCTCAATGTAAGAGTTTCAATCCACGCGCCCGTACGGGGCGCGACCCTGCCACGTCTATCCCCATCACGGGCAATGCCGGTTTCAATCCACGCGCCCGTACGGGGCGCGACAATCGCTTCTCGCCGCAGGTGTTGCCATAGACGCGTTTCAATCCACGCGCCCGTACGGGGCGCGACAGAGTAAAATATCGTCCGGGATTGATTCGCTTAGGTTTCAATCCACGCGCCCGTACGGGGCGCGACGGTGAAACGGTTGCTGTACATGATTTCTTCGGCGTTTCAATCCACGCGCCCGTACGGGGCGCGACAGCTGTCTTCATCCGGTTACGCAAGAGGTCGATGTTTCAATCCACGCGCCCGTACGGGGCGCGACTTCCGCTTGAGAACTTTGACCCATTGCCCGGTCAAGTTTCAATCCACGCGCCCGTACGGGGCGCGACGGTTGACTCGGTTAATGTCGATGAGAAGACTCGAGTTTCAATCCACGCGCCCGTACGGGGCGCGACCAAATCTTTATCATCTTCGTAACCTTCCGGGAAATGTTTCAATCCACGCGCCCGTACGGGGCGCGACAATACGTCACTAAGGCCGCAATGGTTAAGGTATCGTTTCAATCCACGCGCCCGTACGGGGCGCGACCGACCGGCTGGCCGGCATTGCCCGATCCATTCAGTTTCAATCCACGCGCCCGTACGGGGCGCGACAATACCGCAAAATACATGCTTAGGGTTTACGCGGTTTCAATCCACGCGCCCGTACGGGGCGCGACGCCGTCCGTCCAATGCGGTTGCCTCGGTTGTCAGGTTTCAATCCACGCGCCCGTACGGGGCGCGACGCTGAAAAATATTTGGGACGCGTATATCGCACAGGTTTCAATCCACGCGCCCGTACGGGGCGCGACAGTTACTTCTAAATCTCTGATAGACAGCTCGGAATCAGGGAAAATTCGTGGTCGAACGCTTATGTCTCGATTTCCAGATGACCTTTCGGTCGCCCGACCAAGAATTGCTAATTTCCATCTCGTTTCCCACCGCTAACCTGCCGGCGTTCTACTGTGTACTTCGGTTAGCAACTGTCCCGCCGTACGGTATCAAACGATCATTGTGCCGTCAATATCTGTAATCGTCCCCTTGCCGTGGTGTTCTATCCGTCTCTTCCAGTTTGCGCCCAGAAAATAGAAACGCAGGCTGTCCTCCTCGGTATCGTACATCGAGAGCAATTGTTCCTTAAGCATCTCCCATTGCGCCGGATCCACATTGCATTCAAAGACCGAATTCTGGACCCTGAGACCATAATCTAAACAGATTTCCGATATTTTCCTTAGTCGACGAACCCCGCCAGCCGTCTTTGTTGACACATCGTAACTTACAAGCATCATCATAAGGTTTTCACTTCAGATAGAACGGTGGATACTCGGAGATGTCGCCCCGGATGTACCGGGCAAGAAGTTGAGCTTGAACATGCGGCACCAATCCTATCGTCATCCTCTCGCCAAGAAACGGATGTGTGATCTCTTCCTGCTTGCGCTTCTGATATGCGGTAAGGAGCGTCTTACGCGCTTCATCAGACATGCGTACTTCACCCGATTCACGGATCTCGAAATCCTTCTTCGTCACCTGCCGGAGATTGATGAGATTTAGCATGACCCGATCGCCAAGATACGCCCGGAATTCTTCCATAATATCCAGTGCCAAGCTCGGCCTTCCGGACCTAACCTGATGAAGAAATCCGACTTGCGGGTCAAGCCCCGTTGTCTCCAATGCAGACCTGACGTCGTTTGCAAGAAGTGCATAGAGAAACGAAAGCAACGCATTCGCAGGATCGAGCGGTGGACGCCTGCTTCGTTGGGAAAAAGCGAAGTCTTCCTGCTGTGCGGTAATCATCGATGACAAAACTCCAAAATACATCGCTGCACATTCCCCTTCGTGACCGCGGAGCTCGTCGAGACTTGCTGCTCGCTGGATTTCCGCCAACCGGTCTCCCATTTTCGTGGAGGCGAGAACAAGCGAATCAGTAGAGTCATCCGGATGATTCCGTTGATGGCGCAGGAGCAAACTGCGATAGTTAAACACCTTCGCCGCGACGATCGGTCGCGCAATTGCAAGAGATTGAAGCTCGTTGTCTGAAATCGAGTATTGCGCTTTGCGGAGCAACACGTTACCTTTCTGCGCGCCGTACACCCTTGCAAGAAATCGCCCGGTCTCCGAAAGATAGCTGACCCCGACGTTGTTCTCAGCGCAGAACGCCATCAACGCCGGAGTGAGCGGCTTGAACCCGAAACAGACGATGTTCTCGATCGAATGGATCGGCGCCTGAAACACTTTCTGGTTGCTCACCTCTACGACGAACGTCTCCCGTTCTTTGGAAAGATAGGCGTCGTCGGAAGTGATGTAGAGCGTATTGAGATGTTTCTTCACGGCTGATACAATGTTTTTATATACGCGTGAAGCTTAGGTTCGTTCATCGCCTTCGGCTGACAAATCTCTTCCAGCGAGCAGCGCTTGCATTTCTCCATGTAGCGCGCCACAGGGACGTGTTTGCGGGACACGAGGTCGTGCACGGCGGCAATAATTTCTTCCGTTTGCTTCCTGAGTTCATCGTCGATCTCCACCTGCACGCGACGGCGAATACGACCATAAAAGAACGCGCCGAGTTTCACCGAAGTCGTGAGCATTTCTTCGAGGCACAGAGCCTGCGCGCAGAGTTGCACCTTGTCGCTGATGTCGTCTTTTGGTTGTCCCGCTTTGAACTCGATAGGCATTACTTCGAGCTTAGCCGAGCCGTCCTTCTCCGCCGAAGGTCGATGACTCGACTCGTCGAGTGCCAGCCAGCCATCTGTCGGGCTGGGATGCGCCTCTGGCGCAGGTTTTCGAAACTCCACGACGTCCGCGCGACCAACAATTCCGAGTCGAGAGGAATGTATTCTCAGTCCGCGCACCGTCTTCAGCGTTCCGCGAGTCTCATAAGTGTCGGTGTCGACTTTTTCGTGAAGGATACCGCCGCGAACGGTGTATACGTTCTCGCTCCACACGTCTTCCACGTGAATCAAGGCGCACTGACGGCGACAAAAGACATAGTGCTGCAACGAACTAAGTTGGATAAAATCGTCCTCGCTAAACATGGCATCTCAAGTGTACAAAAGTTGCTTGGAGTTCACAATATCCCGCGAAGCGCGACGGCAGAGCGCTGACCCACCAAAAGGAAGAGCATGGCGGGCAGGTCTGGATGAAGTCGTCTTCCGTGAATGGCGACCTTGACAAGTTCACTATTCTTTTCGTATCTTAATGCCATGAACTTCCGTATCGAATTCGAACAGGACCAAGACGGGCGGTGGATCGCTGAGGTCGTCGATATTCCCGGGGTCCTTGTGTACGGGAAGAGCCGGGAAGAGGCAATGCTTAAGGCCCAAGCCCTCGCATTGCGTGTCCTCGCCGAGAGAATAGATTTGGGCGAGGTCTCCTCGATGCCTCTGACGATCTCCTTTCTCGCTGCATGACCCCTGCCTTGTCGGCGGGCAGGCAATGGCCCCCCTGAGAAAGCGCGCCGTGTCCTTGCCGCATTGCTTCGCATCGGTTGGACCGTCAAGCGCGAAACTACAGGCTCCCACAAGATTCTCTCCCGGCCCGGTTGGCCCGATTATGTTTTCAGTTTCCATGATACTGAGGAAATAGGCCCTCGAATGCTTGCCCGTATCGCCAAACACACAGGGCTGACTCCAGCCGACCTTTGATGGCCAGCGTTTGAACGGCTCGGCTTTAGCGAGCTCAGGATCACGCTGCTTCATGCGTTTCAGATACTGCTTGGGATCGTTGCTGTCGGTCAGGGCAGCAACAACGTCTTCGACCACGAAGTATCGCTTCTGCTCCGCTTCATTCCACACCGAGTGAATTTGATTCTGTTCAAAGAGTTTGATGTTTGCCATGGGTTTCCTTTCGAAGCGCTTAAGATTATTACGGTTTCATTCCCTTGCCTGCACGCGGATGAAGGCACACTGCCGCGCACAGAATCCCGCAATGTCGGACTGCAGCGCGCTGACCCGCCTGAACGTAGGGCGGGCAGGTCTGGATGAAGTCGTCTTCGGTGTACATGATTTGTTCTTGGATATCCTCAGTCTTCCTCGCGATGAAAGCCGATCGGTCTGCGTTTGGGTTCAGGTAACTGCGGTGGTTCCATAAGCTTTCGCAATTCGGAGAGGACATAGACGATTGCTTGCTCGTGCGAATCCAACCGTTGCGTGAGTTTCTTTTCCAGCTCTTGCAGTTTTTCCAGGAGAGCCTTGTTCGCTGTCATTGCCTCTCTCATCTTGATGAATGCCCGAACGACGAAAATGCTCATCTGGATCGCTCTGCTGCTTTTGAGAATGTTTGCTGCCATGACCGCGCCATGCTCGGTAAAGGCAAAAGGGAGATATCGGCGTCCTCCACGCCCCTTCTTTGAGGTCACAATTTGTGACCTCAAAGAGACCCACTCATGCCTTCTGAGTTGAATCAGAAAATCCGCCGGGAAACGGTCGATGTTGCGCTTGACGGCCTGATTCAGCGCCTTTGTCGATACGCCATAAAGGCGAGCGAGGTTGACATCGAGAATGACTTTTTCGCCACGGATTGTGTGAATAAGGGAATCGATGTGAACCGCCGGTACGACTTGCTTCTTTTTCCTTTGCAAGGGTCTCCTTTCTTGGAACATGTGTTTACTCGCCCGGATGCCAAACGCACAGGGCTGACTCCAGCCGACCTTTGATAGCCAGCGTTTGAACGGCTCGGCCTTGGGCGATGCCACGGATTGGATGATTCGCAGCAGCCCTTCCGCGTTGGCACATCAGATTCTGCGCTTTCTACCGTCGGCAGCGGTCATTTCAAGGGGGGTACAAATTGTACCCCAGTCGAGATCCAACTCCGGATCACGCTGCCTGATCCGCTTGACGTATTGCTTCACATCCGTGCTGTCTGTCAGCACTTCAATTACATCAGCAACTGAGAAGTATCGCTTCTGCTCCGCTTCATTCCACACCGAGTGAATTTGATTTTGTTCAAAGAGTTTGATGTTTGCCATGGGTTTCCTTTCGAAGCGCTTAAGATTATTACGGTTTCATTCCCTTTCCAGCATGCGGATGAAGGCACACTGCCGCGCACAGAATCCCGCAATGTCGGACTGCCGCGCGCTGACCCGCCTGAACGTAGGGCGGGCAGCTCTGGATGAAGGCGGCTTCGGTGAACATCGAGTTCACAGTTTCTCCTCCAGTGTGACTCCTTTCGGCAGTTTTTCACGTTGAATGGTTACATCGTAATTGCTCCATGCTCGGGGAAGAACAACATCTTTTTTCTTCTCAACTCTTACACGCTCAAACAACTCGCCCGCACGTGCATTGCCAAGATGACTGTCGTGCTTGAACACAATCAGCTTGCGTGGATTCATTTCTCCGCGTGCAGCTGAGCGATCGTGCTCGAAAGCATTTAGAAGCGCTTCCCACAGCAAATTCAAATCGTCCTCGGAGAAGCCGGTTTTCGCCGCATCTACCGCCGAGACAAATCCGTGCATCCGGTAGAGGCCATACGGCACGGTGGATTTGCGGCCCATAGTAGACGCGTATTCTCGCTTTTCTTGCTTTTTTGCCTCCTCTTCAGTAGTTACCGCTTGACGAGTAATCGAATGTTCTGCTTGATAGATGCGATCTTCTGAACGTGAGAAAGTAAATTGAACGGGGCCTCGGACTGTTCCAGCGCCTTTTTCACCAACGCTTAACACACCACCGAATGTTCGGATGTCCCAATACAGTTCACACAAAGTCTTCTGCCGATCTTTCACTTCTTTCCCTTTAGCATTGTCTATTATTGTCGCCAGAATATTTCCCTGGCGTATGAAGATCTGATGACCATCTTTATTCCCTCCAGATTTCAGTTCTACGTAGTTCCTTACTTTTCGTTTAATGCAAACATCCGTCACAAGGCCCTCCTGATTCTCCGCATCCACGCGGGGGAGATTGTCCTGATCAGGATCGCCGTTCGGATTTCCGTCTTTAACGTCGAACAGAAACACAAAATCGTGTCGATTTTTTATTGAGGTTGTCATGGCTTAGTTCTCCTTATTGTTTGATGTTGTTTGAAAATCTTTCTGTCGTTGATGGTAATAACCGATAGCAAAGCTTGCCTGATCTTCCAACGAAAAGACGGCGGGAAAGCGCGAGCCTTCGACTCGGGATATCAATTCTCCGAGCTTCTTGTCGAGGTTAATTGCAAGTCCTGTGTTTTCTCCCCGTATCTTTGACAAATGATGCTGTGTAAGCTTCATCAATCTGCCAAATGCCATGGAAGGCATAGTTGAGGCAAACGAAAAGAAGCGTTCCCTTATACCCGCATTAATGTTGCTTCCCATCGCAAAGTATTGTATGGATTCCAACACTGCAAAAATTTCTCCACAAATATATGCGGTATTTGGATTTGTTTTATCGAGTGTTGCCATATATTTGATCCTTTCTTTATTGTTTGTTGTTCGGTTCAAATAAAGTTTCAAAAGAGCGATTCGATCGGGTAGCTTGTACTCCCACGGCGATCTTTTCTTGCCTTCATCAGGCTTGGCAGATTGCTCGGCTCTAATGCGATTCAACACAGCGTTGAGCAGCCAGAGGGGTGGCGAATGTCCCATTACTGCGCATTTCCAGAGCACAGCACCGATGCGCCCGTGTTGTACGACGTTGGCACCCTTGCTTTTCACATTCCATACAAGGGTCGAGTACCGCGGATAATGCATAGTGAGTTTTTTTTCGTCCGGGTTATATCGAGCAAGTTCGATGTCCTGAAACCACTGTGCCAGATTGCTGCGAAGATTATCGAGACTAGTCTCGATCCAATCACGCACGGCGATCCTTGCCGCAGATCCGCTCAATGTGATGGCGTAAAATCTATCAGACTCCACGTGTTTTATGACACTTTGTTTACCGTCGAAAACGGAATCAAACATTGCGCGGATATTATCCTCGTTTGGTTCATCCAGAAGGTCGAGGAGAGTTGTCTCCAACGCGTCGCGCAACCAGAACACGACTGCTGTATCTTTGGAAATGTCTTTTCTGTTCTTAAAGATCGGAATGTTCTTGCCTTTTTTATCACTGGTCTTCCATGAATGTGGAGCAAGAAGCCAATTTAGAGCGTCAACATAGGATTTTGCGCAGCGAGTGCAAATCGATGAGTTCTCATTTCCCTTGAAACCGTAGGACTCATATGGGTTGTCATTATATGATACTAATGCACAGCCCGAAGTTTGTCCATCGGGTACTCGCTTGATCATTCCATGTGGGATATCGGCAACTGGATAGGATGATGATCCACAGATTGAACAGCGTCCGAATCTCGCGTCCTTGATTTTCGTCAAAGAAGCATCATACTGCTCGATAATCGCATCGTAAATAGCTTGTTGCTCGTGTAATCGATTTGATTCGCGTCCTCGAAGAAAAGCGATGTTTCCCTGCCGTTGTTTCTCCTCAACCTCTTTGGGGAACGCGCGACGGGCTTTATCTACACCATTTGTACGATTTGAATCGTAGAACGAAACAACTGATGACAGATTGTTTAGATGCTTGTAGACATTGAGCTTGTCTCGAAAAAGCTTATGTTTTTTTTTGGCGTTCTTTCCAAATCCTAAGACTTCTTCTGCTTTATCAACGAGGAGACGGGCTTTCCCCTTCTTCGCTGAAATTCTTTCTGCCAAAGTGAGTTGTTTCTCGTGAGCGACGAACCGTTTAAAATTGCCTTTCTTATCAATGACGCAATCAATCGTAATCGGAACATTGTCCAACGAATCATGAGCCAGCGGTCCTTTAGGCAATTTTCTTGAGAGCGCAACAAGTTCTTGAATCATAGCGCCTCCTTCTCCGACAGTTCCTCGGCAAGATTTAATTCGTGAATCAATTGCGGCTGATAGTCTGCTACTTTGCCGCGCTGGTGTGTACTCGTGAGAATTTGTTCGTAGTCCTTACTGCAATCTAACACTCCATGCCTCACAGCAACGTCGTAGAAGAACTTCGGCATCGGAACACCGTTCTCATCATACCACATATCAAGAAACATGCTGCCGATGGGGATGTCTTCAGTGATTGGTTTGTCATCTTCAGAAGGGAGCGAGAATTCCGCCGCAAATTCTCGAGTTCCCAAATAGGGCCGTCGCCAGCACTGTCCCTTTCGCACTCGCCGATTGAACATCTCCACATATTTCTTTGTCGGGTTCTTCGCTGAAGAGGTCGCTTCGTGCACCACCGTTTCGATGATGTACGCGACATCCTTAAGAATGATACTGTTTCTTTGGGCGCGAGCATCCTCAACGATAATTGGCGTCTTGCCTTGTTTCTTGTTGATCTCATTTCTCTTCACGGAAGCAAACTTGACCCGGTTGAGAACAAGAATTCTCTGCACATGCCACACGAACTCCGGTTTCCAAAGAATACAATCCAGCACCCCTCGTGCGGCTGAGGGTGTCATACACGGGTACGTCATGCGCTCAACCTTGAGGTCCGGTCGTGTGAAGCACGCAAACTCACCCCACACTTTGACTCGAACAGTGTTGTCATTCATAAATTCTCCTTTCTCTTTGATTGGAACTTAGTGGGACATGCACATTCTTGCCCGTCTCTTCTTTCGCTAGAACACCGTCTCAACTTCACTCGGCGCAAGTCCGATGTCGTCATCGTAATTCCCAAGCCAAATCCGAAGTATATCTTTGTGTGTTTCGATTTGGCCGTTGTAATCCTGCAAAAACTTAGGATACACTTGCACGCTGTATTGCTGAAGTCGTCTGAGCAAATTCCTCGCCTCTTGCGTGTGACTCGCAAAGTCCATCCTTTCCTTCAGTTCATTCAGCAATGCTTCACTTTCGGACGAATATCGTGCGATGATAAGAGGAACAGTCCGTTCGTCGATGATTCTGTATTTGTCATTCACGGTTTGGAAGTTGAAGTCTTCTCGATCATCTCTGATCTTGTATTTGTCCGCATTTACAAAAAGACTAATAACAGATTCATAATAACGCTTGAACGCATCAGCCTCGTGAAGGAGGTTGACATCATCCTTAATGATGGTCTCCGCGTATCCGGCACACGCACGATAGGTTTCATCGGGCATCCTCTGGCCTTCCAATTTGAAAAGCGAGACGCGCCCCTTCTTCTTTACCGTGCCATTCCGATTGCACCTTCCCGCTGATTGTATTACTGCGTCCATGGGTGCAATGGCTCTGTACACGCATGGGAAATCGAGATCGACCCCCGCTTCAACCAATTGCGTGGAAACGACTGCAATTCGCCTTTTCTTGTCGAGGTCTTCAGTGATGTGTTTGATAATTTTCTTTCTATGGTGTGGACACATCGCCGTCGACAAGTGATACCATCGCTCGTATTGACGCAACTCTTTTATCCTACGAAACAGCTCACGAGCTTCCACCTTCGTATTCATAATCACAAGAAACGAATCGTTTTCCTTCGAGAGTTTCTCCTGGATAGCGTCAAACGAGATTGGCTCAAGCTTGTTGACCAATCTGTATCTCACTCGCTGCGTTGCAGCAAAATACTTTTCCGGTTTCTCGATAAGCGGCACAATGGTTTCGATGCCATCGAATCCTTCCCGCTTTGCAAAAGCCGGGAGGGTTGCCGTACAGAACAGAAACGACACATGCGCCAATTGCGCCACGTTCTTGAGCATGACGACCGTGGGTTCTACCAGGTGTTTCGGAAGCGTCTGAATTTCATCGAAGATGACGACCGACTCTGCAATGTTATGATTCTTCCTGCACTTGAATGGGCGATTGCTGAACAACGATTCAAAGAACTGAACAGAAGTTGTCACAATGATGGGGGCATCCCAGTTTTCACATGCAAGCCGTTGTGCCAGTACAGAGCTTTTGTCAATCTCTTCTTCCTTGTATTGATTGTCTTCTTCCACCATCCCGGAATGATGTTCGAGAATTGTATATTCTCCAAACACTTCTTTCAGAATGAGAGCTGTCTGATCGATGATATTGAGATACGGTAGCACGATGATTATTCGCTTCAGCTTGTTTTGTCGAGCGTGCAGCAAAGCCCAATACACCGATGTCAATGTTTTCCCTAAACCTGTTGGAAGTTGCAACGAAAAGAATCCAGGCCGCGCGTTGAAATGCGCAGCTGATTCCTTCCGAGCCCTTGTCCGAAGGGCATTGATTGCTCCATCGGTTGGCAACTGCGCGAACTTCGTTTCAAGAGCTTTAATTAGGGTCTCGTACTCGAGTGCCGCTGAGACTCGCGCTTCTGATTTCGCTGAAGAGAAATGGCGTTCGGTATCCAGCCAATCTGCATCCGTTAGCGCACTGAACAGAAATCGTGTTGTACACTCCAGTAATAAGCGATCTGTTACCTTGGGATTCTTTGACTCACAGAAAAGTGTTGCAACATCCGAAAAAGTTTCTTCAAATCTCGCGCGTACGAACGCGACAGAGTCTTCCTCCGACGCATACTCTATCAATGTCGTTTGGAGTGCCTGCTTGTCCGGCATTCCGGCATGATGACCTTTGATTACAAAGGGTAATGGGAGTTGATGCTTTGCGAACGTCCTGGCAATGTAAGCTCCGATCGCCGCGTGTGGAGTTTTTGGTTTGCCATGTTCCAAGTACTTCTGGAACCCATCTTGAAACTTGCCGGCATCGTGAAGGAGTCCGGCAAGATAAAAGAGAGGCCGGAGGTCTTCTGAGGGAGCAAACGAACTGGCTCGCCCCGCAGTGCCCTCAAGATGTTTCTTCAGTTCGTGCTTTTGACCGAAAGCGTTTTCAGAATGCGCAAAGAATTCCATCTCGTCATTTCCTTCTTCTTCCCCCACCACCGCCGTTCACGAGTTGTTCCATCATTGATTCTTTCAGGAACCTGACTGTCTCGAGTTCGTCTCGCCGCTGGATGGTGAACCCCAGTGCTTTCCCCAGGGGCACCAAAGCCGCTGCTTCGTGAGCGCCTTTCACGAAGATCGTCGCCGGAATGAGATTGGACTTTTCTACTGCAGAACAGATGGCCTCTGCCAGGAGCTGTGGGATTGGCGCTTCGGGCATCGAAGGCTCCCCGTCAAAAGCATGCCCGGAGGATTGATGACAGACAACCCTCAATCGCACGAAATATGGTCTTTCACGATCGAGGATTTGTGATGGAAGATAGAACACGTCGGCCTCCCACGGAGTGTCGGCTTTGAGCTTCTTCGCGCGCAGCGCGTTGATCCAAGCAAGGTTCAACACGGGCGGCACGATCGGTTTGGCTGCACCGACGGGCCACGGCTCCCACCGGGCATCGTATTCCGTCCGCGCCTCATTGACCGGTGTGTAGGCAAGACATTCACCCTCTCGTAAGGACTCACCGACGTCCCCGCGGTCGACCCTCGCAGAGTGATAGCAGGCGACGGTGAGTCCGAGCGTGAGGAATCGCGCTTCGGGTTCTGTCAGAAACCAGGGCGCATAGCCCGGAATGAGACTGCGAAACTCCGGCCAGGAACCTTTTCCTTTGAATGTGACGCCCAATTGCCTGATCACTGCAAGATCGTTTGGCTCCAATTCGCTGCGCGCTCCAAGCTCGAGTTTCAGGCAATTCTGCATCGCGTAGAAGTCGTCTCGCTGAAGATCGATATCTCCTTCCATCAAGCGGTGGTATATCTCGAATCCCTCCGTCCCGCGGTAAAGACAGAGCCCAAAGAGGCTTCCTCCGCTTCCCATACAGGCGCCGAACCCTGTCTCGCCTGTCAGCGGATCGCGCACACAGATCAGGTCTGTGTCGTCCAGCGTCTCCCAGGGTCGCAGCTTGTGGAATTCGTGTGCAGCAGCGTAAAGATTCTTCCATGTGGCAAGCGGAACGGGCGGGGCAACTGGTTTCATTGAACCCCCTCACGGCAGTATGAAGGCAGTATGCTCATCTTATTTTTTCCATTGTTCAAGAGGTTGTTTGAAAGAAAGTCGTGTTGACTCGGTTTGTGTACGCCCCCGCCTTGTGTACCAGGCAATGACTTGAATATACACAAATTTCTTGACAGGGAAAATGGGAGTGCGGATAACAGAGAGGGGGGAACAGGCAGCAGATGGTCGGAGATGGCAGCCTGCGGATAGCAGATCGCCGATGGCAGATAGTGGACTTGAATCTCTCCCCGATTGTTCGTAGACTTCATCCATCAGGCACGCGTTCCCTTGGGGGCATGACAAGAAAGTGTCTCCTTTCCCTTTGTTCAGCCGACAAATATGCCGTTTCAAGCCGAAGACATAAGGCATCACTTACAGAATATCCTCACGGGTTCCGCCTCCGAGGCGGAGATCACGGCGGTCGTGCAAATTTTTCGATCGATTGTCGAACCCTACCTTGGATACCTGCGCAGGTCACTTGTGCACGTCTGCACACAGCAGGGGATGACTATTTCCGATGTGACGTATGATTGCATCGCAGAGGCGTTGGCGCGCGATGAACGGGACGGGTTCACGCAGATAGAAAACTTTGTCAACTCGCTGAATGGACCTCTCGATACACTTCCGTCAGATGAAATCATCATGGCGTTGCGGAGTTTCCTCACCCGCGTTGCTGATGCTCAGCTTGCCCGGCTCTATGCACTGACCGATCCTGCGGGTGCGAAGATCCATCGAAACATTCGTAATTGCGTTTCCAGTTCGTCCGTTTTTTCCCTGACGAAAGAATCCCGCGGCCTCGTGCTGAGACCCCTCTCAGTTGATTCATGCGATGATCTTCAAGAATTTCCGATCGAGGAACTTGAACGGTGCTTCGGCTTCAAAGGAAGTCCTTCGTGCACAATTCCACAGCTTCTCAAGAAGCTCTATGATGTATTGGCGGGTCAGGATGTCTATCGAAGATCCGTGGCCCTTGTGGATGTTGTGCAATTGTTCAAAAAGGGTTATGCTTTCGATCTTGAAGCACAGGAGAGTGAGCAGGAGATATTCTCGTCCGGCAATCTGACAAACTTCGAGGTTGCCGAAATTTGTGAACATGTTGAGAAATCGTTAAAGGAGAAAATCTTCCTGACGTATCTCGTAAAAGGAAAGCTCACAAAGTCTCAGGCGGAGGCGATAGTCCATGCCTTCCATGATATGCTGGCCGATTGGTGCACGGTTGAGGCTCCCGATCCGTCTCTCCATGAGTACATTTCTCCCTATCTGGTCATTGACGAGCGGTCGTTTGAAAGCGAGCTCCGGCCGAAGATGTCGTATCTTCTCAAGTTCGTCCGGTCTGAGCTGAGCGTTCGTCTTATACGGGATCTTTAGCACGCTTTTGCAGTCGGCGGAGATGAACCCCCCTGTAATCCCCCCTTTAAAAACAAGGGGGGATGTTTAGTCTTGGTCGTTTTTCATGGCGACGCGGTGCGCGCGTCCCCCCTTCAGAGAGAAGGGGGGTGTCCTTTAGGACGGGGGTTTGAGACTCTCCGCGGCCTCAGCGCCTCCGCGTTGAGATCTTTAATGCTATGTTTTGGGGAAGCCTGCTTGTGGATTATCATAGACCTTTTTCATCAACAATTTCTCACGCTGGACCCAAATGTCGAAATATATATAGTAAGGCCTGATGATGACCGATCACATTCCTGAAAAAACGCTCGAGAGGTTTGCTCTCGATATAACGCTTTTTGATGCTGAGGCGAAGTCGCAGATCAGAGCGCATCTTGATCGATGCGCTCTTTGCAGTGAGAACCTTGGTCGTTGGAGGACACTCTATGAGAATGTTGCGAATAGCCTCCAATCGCCGCCGAGCGAGCGTGACCGTGCGCTTGCTCGGAAGTTGGCTGGCAGGCGCAGGTTGATCTTGCCTTTTCGCAAACCTGAGCTTCCAGCAGCAACGGAGCAGGCCATCGATACCTACTTCGAGACTATTGAGCTGTACCGGCGTCCGCTCGCACAGCGCATCGTGCGCTATGTTGTACGACACCCCGTGCGTACAGCAAGCGGCTTCTCCATCACCTTAGCTGCAGCACTTGCCCTCTTCTTCCTCACTCACCCACCGGCTGACTCGAATCCGTACGAGTACAAAGTGTTACGCAGCGTACTCCATGTCTACAACAAGGAGAAACAAGAGCTGTGGCAAAAGCACGTTGAGAGCTGTGAGGATGACAGCTTGCAAACCTACCTTAATAAAGATGGCGAATGGGGCCGCCGGTATGTGCAGGTTGTTGATGTCGACGGCGATGGCCGCAATGAAGTTCTCGTGACTGGATGCCTCAGCGGAAATATCTCCGATGGGAGCCTGCTCTGCTTTGAGTCAGACGGCAAGCTCCGGTGGCAGCACAGCATGGGTGATAGCGGGATCAAGTTTGGAGCGCTCGATTTTACCCTCGAACCAAATTGGCAAGTCGGCAAGTTCCTGACAGTTCGCCGCACTCCACGCGACAAGCCGCAGATCTTCGTTGCGGTTCAAATAAGCCCATCATGGCCGACGAAACTGGTTGAGCTTGACGCTGCAACGGGGAATCAAAAGCAAGAGTACTGGCATGCTGGTGGAATTGGCTCCATGGTCTCAGCGGATATCGATGGCGACGGAGTTCTGGAATTAGTGATCGGCGGATTAAACAACACATTCAACTCGGCATGCGTCATCGTCTTCGATCCGAGGGTTATACGTGGCGCCGGCCCAACTGCTCCGGGATTTGAGCCTCAGGGAACCGGTCCTGGCACAGAGAAATACTATCTCCTTCTGCCGCGAAGCTCAGTCGGTGTGGCACTCTCTCCCCGTCCGTACAATAATGTGAAGTCGATGATAGTCTCAGATAAAGGTCAGGTAACGCTCCAGACCGAAGAATGCAGGATAAATCAAGAGTCCTGGATTGGGGGGTTTGTCTACAGCTTCACGAAAGAGATGGCGGTTAGTTACGTCGTGGCGAACGATCCTTTTGTCGTGTCCTTCCAGCGCGCAAAGCGTGACGGCTTAATCTCCGATACTCTCGATACCGCGTACTACCAGCGGATGAAGGATGCGGTGAGGTATTGGGATGGGGGGAAGTTTGTGAGTAAGGTAACAGTGAATAGCCTGTACACTCCAGGCAAAGAGAAGCAAGAAACGGTTTATCCATGATTTTTTGAGACGCTTTACAGCGTCGGTATAACTTTCGCGAGAACCAGTTATTCCGTTTATCCGGTGTTCAGAACTCAATCCGTTAGGTGAACTATGAAAAAACGTAACCCGATCGCAGTCCTTTTTCTTCCGATGATAACATTCGGTATCTACGCTCTCGTCTGGTATGTGAAAACAAAAAACGAGATGAATACCCTTGGCGCCGTTATTCCGACTGCGTGGTTGCTGATCATTCCATTGGCAAATATTTATTGGTTCTGGGTCTATGCGACTGGCGTGGAGAAAGTAACAAACGGCGCCCACAGCACGCTGGGAAATTTCCTCCTCCGCCTTTTTCTGGGACCGATCGGCATGGCAATTACCCAGAATGAGTTTAATAGGGTGGCAAAGGGTTGAGTCTTTAGCAGCTTCGAAGTGCGGCAGCGACTCTCAAGGATTCTGTGCGCTATTGGGATGGGGGGAGATCGCGCTTTGTTCGCTTTGAAGAGCTTGCGTCGAACAGCAGGATGCCGTAAAGCGGCAGTTGTGGGGGTGGCAAGAGCAAAGAATTCTTATCAGGAGGTTATAGGGTCGCAGGACGAGCAGCACCAGAAAAAGTAATATAGGGCAAACCACTCATTTCGTTGGAGAAATGCAATCATTGGAGGATGCAATGAGAAAAACATGCTTCGCTTTGATATTGGCTGTCTTATGGCTGCAACAAATCACCCTTGCACAAGAGTACGTTCCCGATGCCAACACTGTCACGCTCTATCATTTCAACGAGACGAGCGGCTCAGCCGTTGCCGATACAAGCGGCAATGGGAACAATGGCGCGGCGCACGGGACGACGATTGTGGATGGAAAATTTGGGAAAGCGAGAAGTTTTAATGGGGGAGGCGATTATGTTGAATGCGGTAACAATAGCATCCTTAACGGGGCTTGGGCCGGACTGACGCTTGAGGCCTGGATTCGCCCTGCGTCCACAGTTGTGGGTGATCAACTAATAGTTGGAAAGTGGGCGAATAATGCTCCTCAAGATCATTTCGTGTTGATTCTGCATGATAATAAATTACAAATAGCTGTTGGAGACGGAACGAACGCGGAACCTGGTCTAAGGGATAGTGCAGTATTAACCTCTAATAACTGGTATCATGTTGCCGGAACCTGGACTGACATAAGAATCTACAAGCTCTTTATAAACGGACGGCAAGTAGCATCAGGATCTCAAGTGGGAAACGGAATTAACACAAGTTCCTCAGTTTCTCTAAAGATTGGAAGGCAGATGGTCGGTGTTGACAGACCTTTCAACGGTCTCATCGACGAAGTCCGTATCTCCAACAAAGCGCGTGAGCCGTGGGAGTTTAATTATCCTGTCGTAAAATCTGTAACGCCTTCCCAAAACGCTCTCAACATTGCCGAGTCAACGAATATCTCTGCAACATTTAACCGCTCCATGAACATTAGCACTCTGACGGCGAGCAACATCCTCGTGCACGGCTCGCAATCGGGCAAGCACACAGGAACGATTACGGTGAGCGGAGATACTTCTTTTGCATTTGATCCTAGTACAGATTTCAAACCGGGTGAAATTGTAACAGTTAATCTTACTAGAAACATTGTTTCAGCTGCCGGAGATACCCTCACAAATGGATATCACTGGCAGTTCACGGTCGCAGTAGGAGGGGGAATGGGAGTGTTTAGCGAAACCGCCTCGCTTTCAGCCGGCGGGCATCCTAGTTTGGTTGTAACGGGTGATTTTGATGGAGATGGCGACCTAGACATGGCGGTACAACCGGTGGATTCAAATCTCTCGATCTGGGAGAACGACGGTCACGGTGTATTCGTGAGACGATCTTCTGTCGCAGTTGGACGCTACAATATGGCCTTGATCTCGGGAGACTGGAACGGCGACGGATATCTCGATCTCGGTGTGGCAGATGCTGCCTCTGCAAAGCTCTACATCTTGACAAACGACGGTCATGCATCGTTTACCGCTGCTGCCATCTCGGACACCGGAGGTGTGCCGGGTAGCCTAACTACAGGAGATTTCGACGGAGATGGAGACCTCGATTTGGCTGTGACGGAATACACTGTGGGAATCGTCTCAATATTCACAAACACCGGTGCAGGAGTTTTCACACGGACGTCAGCTATTTCCGTTGGGGGGTACCTCACGACAGTTGCTACGGGGGACCTTGACGGGGATGGGGACTTAGACCTTGCTGTCTGTAGTAACTCCACGAACAGGGTCTCAATCCTCTGGAATGACGGCAGTGGGACTTTTGGCCAGAGATCTCACTTCAATCTGCCTGGCCAGCAGCTATATATCGCTGCAGCAGACTTCGATGGCGATCACGACCTTGATTTGTGCGTAACGAATTACACTGACACGACAGTGACGATTCTTGTCAATGATGGAATTGGGAACTTTGCCCAACCTTTACCTCCGATACGAACGGGAGGAACCGCTCCCGTGGGAATTGCCCCGGCCGATTTGGACGGAGATGGTGACCTTGACCTGGCCGTAACAAACAGCAATTCTAGCACAGTCGGTATCCTGCGAAACGATGGCTTTCTCAATTTTCAACTTCTCTCTACGCCCAGTGTGGGCCAGCATCCACAACTGGTTACTGCTGGCGATTTCGATGCCGACGGCGACCTCGACTTGGCGACGGGGAATTATTATTCCAACACGGTATCGATATTGAGGAATGGTGGATGGGAGCAGCATGAACCACATCTAATTCGAATAGCCCAAGTTCATATCAAGAATGGAAGTAGTTGGCTGTCGTACTTACCGCGTGAGTTACCAACAGTAGATTTGGGAGATTCGATTCGGTTCGAAGGAGTCGTTACCGATCAGACAGGAAGCCCCCTTTCGGATACTAGAGTCATTTGCTATAATTCCTATCTCTACGACACATTAGATATCCGCGAAAGCTTAGATACTGTCATAACGAATAGCTCCGGCCACTTTTTCTATCCAAAGTTCACGGGACTAGAATGTTCTAGCGATGGTCTGATACCATTCTGGTTCGCAGTAAATGATTCCATCGCCACACCATTCTTAGCGGGCGTGAGAGGGTCCTGTTCTGATTGGGACTGCATCAAAGATTCACTATCCAACTGGCTCGACATTCTTGATGTGGCCCCAGGCTCCCTTGTAGGAATAGTTGATTCCAGCGATGAACTATTTTTCAGATCTTATTCCTATCCTCCCAATGATTCTAATCTGACGAGTACGGCTAACGATGAGTTCTTCGAAGGCTACGTTGCCAATTATCACGGACCAGTTGCTCAACCTTTCCTATCAGATACGGCATCTGAAGATAGCTGGCTGTACCGCGGGTTGGCACGCAACCATACGCGGCTCCAGGGAGTACTTAACACATTCAAAGAGTATGTCCGGCGCCAGCCTGCTCGCCTGCTTGTTTTATTTGAGAAGGCTGGTGATGGGAGATGGATCAAATATGATTTTAACCGAAGCCCGAAGTACATTCGTTTTGACTGGAAGAAAAATTGGAAATGGATAAACTATGGTATTGAAGGTGCTGTATGTGTCGTGGGCACTGCCGCAACAGCGGGTACCGGTGTAGTCGCCGCGTGTGGGCCCTTGGTCATCGATATCGTAGCGAATGAAGTTGTTAAACCCTATGTTGTGACACCTTTGTGTGACGATTTTTTCACTTCTGTTGATCCTCAAAAGTGCAAAGCCACAGGAGAGTTGATCACAGACATTGCAGCATGGGGGGCAACAATATGGGTCGCAGGGGGATTCTCAGCAGCCGATAAACTACCAGGACAAGAGATTGGAAAACATATTGGTTGGTGGCAAAATCCAAGAAATTTAAGTCTTGGTAGATTGCGGGCTGGGGCGATGGTACTAAATGACATCAAGAGTTTTGGGAGTGGGATTAAACTTGGCTGGGAGATCGGCTCCGTTGCCTCACTCTATTTCCCCGAAGAGCCCACGTCGGGTTATCAAGCCATGGGTTTTGATGGCCTTACCTACAAGAATTCCACATCACCATTCGATGGATCAGACTTTGGTTTTGCGAATACCTTCCTAAATCAACCCGGGGTAACGCTAAACGCTGATTTCAATTCGTCCGAATCGGATGTAAACCTAGAAATTTCGAGCAACCGTTCATTCTATCAGACTAACACTATCATCTCTGTTCCACCTGCGGTTACGATCGCGAGCGGCGGTCAAGAACTGACCATTGCTAACTTGGTACCTTCGTTGAGACCCAACACCTACACAAGTACAATACCATTTAAGGCACTTCCGAATTATGCTCCAGACCAGGTGTACTCTGCAACAATCTCAGCAAGCGGAAATGATATTCTCACGAATCATGGCATTGGCACTGCTGGCTTCGGCTTTGGGAATTGCACGGTAGGAACCGGTATCAACATCGGCGATATTTTGGGGTCGTATCTGCAAATTCCGCCCCATTCTGTTTCGAGTGACATTCTTGTATCCTTCGGGCCTGCTGGTAATGGTGAAGACTTTGCTGGTAAAGCTTTTCAGACTCAACTTCAAAGTTGCAGCCTCAGTCTGTCTTCGTTTAGTCAACTAGGCCAAGCCTACAAGATTACACCTCCTGGGTTGCATTTACTTTCTCCTGCTACCCTCAGATTAAGGGTAGATTCAAGTTCATTCCAAGACGCTTCCCTTAGATTTCGGCTGGGGTGGTATGACACAACTAAGATTGGGTGGATCGATATAGGTGGCGTATATGATCTAGGTAATGGCTGGGTCACGGCGGAGATCACGAAGAGTGGCCTCTTCTCAATCTTGGGATCAGAGTTCTCAACTACGGCAGTTGTAGACCACGCACCGGGTTGGAACTTGATTTCAGTTCCTGTGCTGGTAGCAGATCACCGAAGATCATTTCTGTTTCCAGAGGCGATTTCTTCTGCCTTTGCTTATTCAGGAGTCTATGTCGCCAAGGATAGTCTAATTAGCGGAAAAGGATATTGGCTCAAGTTTGATGCCTCCGGCGGTTCATATGTCGTTGGGACCACTGTATTGATGGAAACGGTCAGCGTTCGATCAGGATGGAACTTGATTGGTTCCATTTCGGACAGCGTAGCTGTGGGTGCAATCGCTTGCGCCCCGCCTGGCATTGAGGCATCAAATTATTTCGGCTACAATGGCTACAATGGCGCTTACTATGTTGCAGATGTGATCGCCCCTGGACATGGCTATTGGATAAAGGCAAATGACTCCGGCAAAATCATGCTTTCTACCGGAGGTTCGCTGGCGAAGGGACGAGATTTCCGCGAAGCAACAGGATCATTGAATCAGTTCGGCACCTTGACGATGATGGATGCCGGTGGGAAAAAGCAAGAACTGAAGTTTGGTATGCAGCCCGGTGCAGATTTTAGGCTGAGCTATTTCGAGCTTCCGCCGTTGCCCCCCGAAGGGTCGTTTGACGCGCGCTTCGCATCCAATCGCATGCTAGAAGTTGTGGCGGAAGGAAAGACGCAAGTATTCCCCATCTCTATTTCCTCTGCAGACTGGCCCATTAACATAAGATGGGAAGTAAAGGATCTATCGGTAGTCCCATCGCTGATAATCAATGGCAAGGAGATCCCGATGGAAGCCGGCCGATCCGTGGTCGTCTCAAATCCCCAATCCGCAATTGCGCTTAGATTGATTGGCTCCTCTAATCTCCCGAAGGCATATGCGCTCGATCAAAACTACCCCAACCCCTTCAATCCATCAACCGTCATTCGTTATGAGTTGCCCGCGCAGAGTAAGGTATCGCTCAGGATCTATAACGTTCTCGGACAAGAAGTGAAAACATTGGTCGATGGGATACGAGATGCGGGATACGAGTCGGTGGAATGGGATGCCTCACAGGTTGCAAGCGGCCTGTACTTCTACCGGATGGATGCAGTCGGTGTAGCGGATCCGTCGAGATCGTTTACGCAGGTGAGGAAGTTAATAGTAATCCGTTAGTTGATTAACCTCTGCAGCTTTCTCTAAACTTGCATAAGGGCTTTAGCCAGCGATGGTTGAACTTTGTCGAAAATTATGTATATTAAACACATATGAGATCACTCACTGTTACAGTGCAGCCCATTGTTGCTCGTTCAAGAAAAATACGAATCGAAGTGGATGCAGATAAGTTTGAACGATTAGCAGCGGATTTTGGTTTGTTCAATCCCGACTTTCTGAGAAGTCTTGACCGGGCAGAAAAAGATGCCCGCACGGGAAGAATCAAGAAGATGGCTTCGCTCCGAGATTTAAAGCGCAAGCATTAAATCTCATGCTTGAAATAGTAGTTACTGAAGAATTCGAAAAACGCTATAAGATACTCCCCGCCACTATCCAGAAGAAAGCTGAAAAACAAGAAAAGCTTTTCCGTCAAAATCCCTTTCATCCCTCACTTCATACTGAAAAATTGGTACCAAGAGGTAGACAGGTATGGAGTTTTCGCATCGATAGAAAGTATAGAATTATTTTTCGATTCGTAGAGGGCAATAAGGTCATCTTCCTTACTGTAGGTCCGCATGACTGGATTTACAAAATAACTCCTTGATTTATACCTGATCAAAACTACCCCAACCCCTTCAAGCCGTTAACCGTCATTCGTTATGAGTTGCCCGCGCAGAGCAAAGTAGCGCTGAGGATCTATAATGTTCTCGGACAAGAAGTGAAAACATTGGTCAATGGGATACGGGATGCCGGATACGAGTCGGTGGAATGGTCCGCCACAGGCGGATCCGCCTCCGGCGGAGATGCGAGCGGCGTCTACTTCTACCGCCTGGAAGCGGTGAGTGTTTCCGACCCCTCCAACCGGTTTGCTCAAGTGAGAAAGATGGTGCTTCTTAGATAAGTGCTCAGATGGGTTTGAGATATGAGATGTGGGATGTGGGATGTGCGTGTGTTCGATGTGCGATGTGCGATGTGTGTTACGTGATATCTTGTGTCTCTACTGGCAAAACGCATCGTACGTGGATTAGAGAAAAAGAAGGCGCTCGATCGCAGTTGGTCGTGCGCTTTCCAGTGGCGAATAGTCCTAAGAAAAGCTTATTTCTATACATAGCGACATAAATACTTGCGCATGTTCTTTATTCCAATTCCAGATAATGGGTAAACGAGGCTTTTTTCGGACTTGTTCTTGCACATTCAATGAAGACGCTGTGTATAGATGCTCACCGCTCCGGCTTCTCACACTCATCGATATGAACTGTGAGGGCTAACCCCACCATTTATGGTGGGTCTGTACCAACAAAATAGCGATCGGCTTTAGCCATGATGCGAGAAGTTATATTTCTGCAAGAACTCCCCCACTTCCTCGACGTACGTTCTCTTCTTGTGATGCTCCTCTTGGTTGTCAATGTATGCTCTCACGGTCTCCAACACTGATTCGCTCACTGAGACTGCATAGTATTCATTTGCCCACTCGAACTTCACGGATGTGAGTTTCTCCTTGTTGATCCAGTACGCTGACTCACCTTTGATGAGCTGCAGCGCTTTAGCGATCGTCATCTCAGCATTAAGTCCGAACAGACAATGGAGATGGTCGGCGGAACCGTTCAGCCTATCAATGTAGATTTCCTTCTGCTTTGCATTCTCCAGAATGTGTGAGATGATCTGCGAGCGTGTGCCGTTCACGAGAAGGTGATCTCGATGTTTTGTTCCCCAGACGGCGTGTATCCATACTCTGACATACGACATGACGTCCTCCCCTCAGGGCTGAAGCCCTTTTCACTAAGTGTATGGTAGTCCCCAACCTAAAGGTTGGGGTTTTGGCTGCGCTTTGATTTGGTTTGATCCTCTCCCCAAGCTGTCTGCGAGTCCTATAGAGTGATATAAATACTTGCGCATGTTCTTTATTCCAATTCCAGATACTCGGCAAATGAGGCTCTTTCAGTCTTGTTCTTGCGCATTCAATTAAGACGCTGTGTATAAATAATCCCCTTCCTCATCGTACCAGATTCTCATGGTGGCCATACGGTCTTCCCTTCTTTGATTTTATCGGTGAAAAATGCAGAAAGAATAAAGGTATCCTCTTTGAGCGTTCGCCTGCTAATCATTTTCTCGCAAAGCCGCCAAGGGCGCAAACGTTCGCAAAAAAGATCTTAGGGTCGGAATTTCCCATTTCAAATTTCATTTTTGATTTAGCTTACAGCATTCCACTCCTCTTCCTCATAAACCACTCAAGCGCAAAAAGGAAAATGACAATGCCTGCCAGGTACTTCCAGTTCCATAACTCGACCTCGCTTGCTTCCACCAGTTCCTTCGGCTCGAGCTTCACGGACGCAGAGAGATCGCCGTCAACCGATCCGGCATCCTTCAAATCGTAATACCTGCCTCCCGTCCTGTAGGCGATCTGCTCGAGAAGTTGTTTGTTCATTTTCGTGTCAAGAAATTCGACGTTGACCTCCCCCACGGAGAACGTTCCCCGGTCGTCTCCAAGCGGTCGACCGTCGGTGGAGGCTTTACCGACGAATGCATAGTCGCCTTCACCGACACCCTCGATGGATCCTTCATACATCCCGCTGCCTATGGAAACGAGATTGAATTGAACTTTCTCCATGCCCGCCGCAGGCATTCTTCTCGCCGTAGGCGGGCTTCCCCGCTCCATCTGCACGCTCACTTCTGCATTGTCCACGGGCCGAAGCTGCTCATCGTAGACCTGACCGGTGAACTCGATCGGCTCGGCCGAAGTGAACATCTCCTTCACCGGCAGGATGCGGACTCTTTTATTATCCTCATTCGTCGTCAGCCAGCGCACGGTGTTCGTCAGCAAGAGAGGCAAGAAGTGCGCGGTCTGTGGGTTCGTCTGCGCCATGAGCCGCCAGCGCCAGATGCTGTACCCGGTGATCGCAAACGATTTCTGCCGCGCGATGTTTCTCAGGGCAACAAGCGGCTCCGGGAAAACGATATTCTGCAGGACTGCAAACGCCAGGACCTCGGCCTCCGGCTTGGCGCGAAAAGCCGTTTGCGACTTATATAACGGCGGAAGCTGCTGCCATGTCTCGGCCGATACCTTACCCTCCATGCTTATCAGCGTGTGATGCTTCGCCTTTTCGGGAACCGATGAACCGGCCAGCACCTCTGCGTCGCCTGCTGCCGACCATGAAAAAGGGAGAAACGGTTCCAGGAGCTGGAGCTTTTGATAGTCGATGGTTTTGCCGTTGATGAACAACAGCGGCTTCTTCGCTTCAGAGATGGCGTCGCGAAGTTGCTGCACCGCCGCATCGCTTGTGAATGCCGATGGAAAACCGACGCTGACCAGGCAGTCGGCGCTGTCGATGAGCGATTTTGTCAACGTCCCTTCGTAAAACTGGCTTGCATTCTTCTGTACCAGAGTCCGGACATTCAGCTGATTGTCCTCTGTCAGAATTTGCCGGACGGCCGCAACATCCGGACCCGGCGCGCCGGCAATCAACAGCACCCTGAGCCTACTCTTGAGAACTTTCATAAAGAACGATCTCGCATTGTTGCGCTCGGTCAGCTCGCCCGGCAGCTTCGAGACGCTCACCGTGTATTTCTTCGTTCCTTCCTCCTTCGGGATCACATGAAGTGAAATCGGATACTCATGCATCCCGGACTGCAGGGTAAACTTCTTCCGGTCCTGAACGCCGGCGGCGTCGGAGATGGTCAACTCAACGTTTTCACCGCCGAAGCCCGTGCTTCTCACGGTCACATCGACCGGGACCTGCGTCTCAGTGTAGGCCAGATTGTTGCTGAGCAAACGCCCGATGAGGAGATCTTTCTGATCGGCGGTGTCGCCGACGCCGATGGTATAGACGGGAATTGCGAGCGCCTCGGCATCATAAAGCGGATTTTTTCCCGCCGTATAATCACCGTCGGAAAGCAGGATCGCCGCACGGATATTTTCTTTCTGAAGCCGCTCCTTCATCGCACCGAACGCCTCCGAGAGATCTGTGACCTCTCCGTTGAATGAAAGCGAATCTATGACAAGCTGTTGTTGCGGCCGGACCTTTGAGGAGAACGTGTAATACTTCACCTCGGCTGAAGGAGGGAGATGTTTGCCGATCGATTTGCTGAGAATTGCGCGAAGGATCTGTGCCCGGTCTCCCGCGCCATCCCGGATCGTCATGCTTTGAGAATCGTCGATGAGCACGGCAACGACCGGCCGCTGATCCTGCCGCCGGACAAGTCGAATGATCGGTTCGAACAGGATCATGAGAAGAAGAACGAGGCCGAGCGCTCTCAGCGCAGAAAGGGTGAAACGGCGCCGCGATGGAAGCGGAGGAAGCGTGAACCGATAGAAGAGGTAGGTCGCACCCGCCAGCAGAAGAACACCTACAGCAAGAACGGCAACACTCCCGTTCAGCGATATCGTCGCATCTGCAACGGTCATGCGCTCAGCGGAGGAGCATCATCTTCTTCGTCGAAACGAACGACGGTGTGATGATCCGGTAGAAATAGACGCCGCTTGGCAGGTTCGAACCGTCAAAGAGAAGCGGCGGTCGGGATTTCGCCGAGCCCGCTTCCTGAACTTCATCGACGAGCGTCGCAACGAGTTCCCCGAGAACATTGTACACCCTGACGCTTACGTGTTCTTTTCCCGGCAGATCGTAGGTGATCTTTGTTGAAGGATTGAACGGATTGGGATAGTTCTGGAGCAGCCCGTAGGTTGTCGGCAGAAGCGGCACCGGCTGAACGCCCGCAATGCCATAGTGCAACTGCCATATCTTCCCGCTGATCGGCGCCGGGCTCGCGTAATAGTTCGAACTGCTATCCAACGCGGTGACCGAAAACTTCACAAGCGTTCCGAGGCTTTCGCGCGGGAGAGCGACCCTGTACCTTCCGGACGTCGCGAAGAGCATTGAAGAATCAAGGATCATCGGAAGGGCATAGTACACGCTTGAAGGCCCGATTGCATAGTGCAGTATCACCCGACCCGGATCGATGCCAAACTTCGAAGCGACATTGATCTCGACAAGCGTTGTTGTATCGACAACCGGGACGGATGGGCGATTGCTGAACACCGGACCGAATGAAAGCACCGCACTGAGAGTATTGATGAAGCCCCAGCCGGCGAAATTATTTGGACTCGTCGGATAGAGAAGTGTATCAACAAGAGGTTCTGCCGTGTTGCGCAGTGCGTCGCGTACCTGGATCGGCGTCAGCTCGGGCCTTGCCGACAACATCAGTGCGACCGAACCCGCGGTCAGGGGGGTCGCAAGAGAAGTGCCTTGAATATAAAAGTATGAGCCTGGACCGGCCGTCGATGCACAATAGACGCCCATGCCGGGACTCACGACATCGGGCTTGGTGCGTCCGTCGTTTGTTGGTCCGGTTGAGCTGAAGTACGCAAGCTGCTTCGCGAAGTTCACCGCACCGACCGAGATAATGCTGTCGGCATCGGCCGGCGTGAGCATGGTCCCGACGGTCCCATCACCATTCCCCTCATTTCCCATTGCATCGCAAACCACAATACCGAGCCGCGCTGCACGCGCAGCCGCCTTTGCGGTAACGCTTGTTTTCCCGTCGAAGTCGCCGTTCGCCCATGTGTATCCACCCCCAGGCGGATCGAAGGTATTATAACCGAGCGAACTGCTCACGACGTCGACTCCGAGGCTTTCCATCCACTCGATCCCTGCCTGCCAATGATCTTCTTCAATCCTGGTCTCTGTCGGAATGTATTCTGTTTTGGCGAGAATGAAGTCTGCGTCAAATGCGGGACCGATAAGCTGTCCCGGCATATATCCGCCGAGCGTCGACATCGTCAGCGTGCCGTGCTGGTCCTGGCTCGGCCCGTCGCCCGGCTGATTCGCCGTCGTATCGTCGTTAAAAATAAAATCGTGCTCAGCAAGGACATGCCGCGTCTTGAGCGACTCGTGGACCCGCCAGCGAAAGCCCGTATCGAGCATGCCGACGACGACATCGTGACCCGTGACGCCGAAGTCGTGAAGTTCCGGAACATGAATGATCTGCACCTGAGTTGCCGAAGGTCCGTAGTTCAGTGATGATGTCTTGAATAACGCGTTCGGCTGTGGAATCGATTCGCGTTCCTTGTTGCTGCCGCGAAACACGACGACGGGCATGACTTTCTCCACGAAGGGAAGAGCAGCAACTTTGCCGATCTGCTCCGGAGTGAGAACCACGCTCGCAGCGTTCAGCCAGCGGCTCTGCTCGACGGGCATCCCTCCCGCCCCGACAATATCTTCGAGGTACGGATGGAAGACCGGGGCATCTTCGACAGTGACGACGGATTCCGGGGGGAGCACTTTAGCACGTCTGGCCAGCGCTTTGGGAGAAAGGAGTTTGAGAGCCGCAGCGTATTCAGTGGAAGCTTTCAACAACGATCCGGCAGTGGGGACTGCGGGCCCCTTGTCAGTGAAATAGACCCAGTATTTCTTCGCCGTTTGCCCCGGACTGACGCTGAGGCAGACGAAGGAGCAAACAAATATCGACAAGGCACTTCTGCGCGAGCCGAATATGCGGACACCCGTGTTCATCAATCATTCATGAGGAGCTTTTCAATGATCTGAATCGCCGTCACGCCGTCGGCTTCTGCATTGAAATTCGGAACGATCCGGTGGCGCAGAACCGGGACGGCCACCCTGCGGATATCTTCAACATCGGGTGAATGCCGGCCCTCCAGGATAGCTCTGGTCTTCGCACCGAGAACCAAATATTGTGAAGCCCGCGGTCCGGCTCCCCAGCTCAGCCAGTCCTTGATGAACTGTGGTGAGCCGGTCCGTTTTGGACGCGTCTTCGTCACAAGGCTCACGGCGTACGCGATCACATGATCTGCAACCGGAACACGGCGAACCAGATCCTGGTATGAGAGGATTTCCTCTTTGCCGAGAACATGCTTGAGTTCGGCGGTATACATGCTTGTTGTCGATTTCACGATTTCAAGTTCCTCCTGCTCGCTCGGGTAATCGAGCCACAGGTTGAACATGAACCGGTCGAGTTGAGCCTCCGGCAGCGGATAGGTTCCCTCCTGCTCGATGGGGTTTTGAGTGGCAAGAACGAAGAACGGTTCTTCCAGCGTATATTTCTGACCGGCGGCGGTGACATGATGTTCCTGCATCGCTTCGAGAAGAGCCGACTGGGTCTTTGGCGGCGTGCGGTTGATCTCGTCCGCCAGCAGGATGTTCGCAAAGACGGGGCCCTTGATAAACTTAAATGACTTCGTGCCGGTCGAGCGGTTATCTTCAATGATCTCCGTGCCGGTGATGTCGCTCGGCATGAGATCCGGCGTAAACTGGATACGGCTGAATTTCAGCTCGAGCACCTCTGAAAGTGTCTTGATCAATAATGTCTTCGCGAGACCGGGCACGCCGACGAGCAGGCAGTGCCCACGCGCAAGCATCGATATCAACAGATGTTCCACAATCTGTTCCTGTCCGACGATGACTTTCGCGATCTCCCGCTTGATGGCCGAAAAGCTTCCCTTCAGGGATTTCACGGCTTCGACGTCGTTCGTAAGCCCGGCCTGCGTCTGTGTACTCACTGTTCCCTCATGATGTTTAAAGCCGCGACTCCCAATAAATTTCGCTGTGCAGCTGCTTGATCCATTGTTGATATGCGTTGTTGCGTTTGTAGGTTGTCGCCATTTGTTCCAGCCGTTTCCAATCGTCGCGCAGGTTCATCTGATGTTCCGGTATACGCTTCTTGAGATAGATAATATGATATCCTTTCGACGTCCCGTATTCAACGTCCACGGGCTCGCTGATTTCTCCGTCCTTTAAGGTTTTCACGACATCGAGGAGGGATTTATCGAACTGACTTATGGAAAATCGCCCAAGGAGTCCGCCAACCGGAGCAGATTCTTTGTCCTCAGAATGACGTTTCGCCAGATCAGAGAAATTCTCTCCGCGGAGGACACTGTCTTTCAATCCCCGGAGATCTGCTTTCGTTGATTCTGCTTCGGATACATCCCTTGTAATTTTGAAGAGGATGTGCCTTGCGTGAACCGACTCGCCGCGCCGCTCAAGAAGCTGCATGATATGCAGTCCCACCGGCGTTTCAACAATGTTGGCGATCTGGTTTTCCTTGAGAGTGAAAATTGCCTCTTCAAACTCCTTGAAGAACTGTCCACGCCTCGCAAATCCAAGATCTCCTCCGAAGGCCCGCGTGCCCGGGTCATCGGAGTAGCGGCGCGCGAACTCCGCGAAGTCGCCCCCGGCTTTGATGGAATCGAGTATGCGTTGGGCTTTGCTCATCGCGATGGAGCGCGCGGCATCGCTGATCCCTGGCAGCCGGAAGATATGGTAGATCTCCAGTTCTTCGGGAACCGTCGGCAGGCTGTCTTTATAGGCGTTGAAGAACTCTTCAATTTCACGTTTTGAACACTGAATCTCCCCGAACCTGCTTTGCTGCAGCTGCTGAACCATGAGCTGCTGCCGGGTGTCGTCGCGGAACTCCCGCTTCATTTTGCTGATCGGCATTCCGTAGAGCTCTTCGAGCTTCTTTTCCGATCCCGCCTGCTGAATGCGCTGAGAGATCAATGCCTCGAGCTGAGTCGTCACCTCTTCGTCCCGCACCGAGATGGTCGTGTCTTCGAACGCACGGGTAAGCATGAGCTTTTGGTTGATCATCGCCTCCAGGACCTGCTCCTTCAGGCCGGGAGTTGACAGATCCATCTTGTTGCCATAGGCGTAGAACTCTGTCTGCGCGTTCAGGTCGGAGAGGAGGATATATTCTCTCCCGACGACCGCGACAACACGATCGAGCACCGCCTGCTGTGCCCGCGCTTCGACCGCGCACAGGCCGCCGGCGATTGCGAGCATGAAACGAAACGTACTCTTATTCATGAACCTGAGAAGTATCTGGCAATGCACCTGATCCTATTAATAGTTCAACGTTATAGCGCTTGCGAAGGGTTCCAAGAAGGTTTTCGTAGGTCATGCGCCGGCGCTCGATTTCAACTCGCTGCCGGACCTCATCGCGCACAAGCTCATAATCCGCCGGGTTACCTTGCTGAACCGCGGCTACCGGCTGCAGCACAAAATACCTGCCGGCTGCTCTCACCGGGAAGGATACCTCGTTCAGGGCGAGAGCGGCGGCAACCTTCCAGAGTTCGGGCGGGTAAAGGGTCTGCTGCGAGTAATATTGAGGCGGCAGTTCGCCTGTGGCCACGGCCATCGATACCGTATCCGACCGGAAGAGTTTCACCGCTTCGTCCCAGTTCCCGCTCTGCACTACTTTGCCGGCGAAGAGGCTCGCCTGTTCCCGGCTGCTGCATACCATAAGATGCAATTTGATCATATTCTCGTGAACAAGAAATTCTGCACGGTGATTCTTATAGTATTCCGCCATGACGTCATCAGTGATGACGCCGGATTCTGCGTAAATGACTTCTTCAAGATATCGCTCGTTGGCAAGTTGACGTCTCACGTCGGTAAGCTGATGCTGGAAATCCGGTGTATTCTCAACGCCGCGCCGTATGGCTTCCTGATAGATCAATTCCGCGTTGATCCATGAGGAGGCGTATTCGTGCAATCGGAACTCCATCGCGCCGCGCGTCGTGTCGACATGTGTGCGGGCATCCTCAATCGTCAACTCGGCATCGCCCACCCGCGCAATCACCGTCGGTTTCTGCTCATGCCGGCACGAGAGGATGACGAACGCTGCTACAAGGAGAGCAACAGATCTCTTCATCTCACACACGATTCACAAAGACTCCCGCCTGGCCCTCTGCTGTGGCGGCACTCCTCACCGGGACTTGCGGGGAGCGGTAAACGCGTTTCTTAACTGCTCCTTGAACTGTTTGACCGGATATTTTTGTCTGAGCCGGTCGAGCCACTCTTTCTCAAGGTTCTTCGAGAGTTGTTCCTGAAAAAGGTTTGAGACTTCCGCCCCAGCCTCTTCAAATGTCTTCTCGCGGGCTGGTTCGCGCGCAAGGACTTTGATGATCGTGAAGGAGCCGTTCCCGATGTCCGTCGGCTCCGATATCTGACCGATCTCCATGCCGGCGGAGAGTTTCGTGATCTCATCCGTATCGAGAGGAAGCATGCCGCGCACACCGCCTTTCGTTTTCAGATCTTCATCGATATTGTACCGCGAAGAGAGTTTCGAAAAATCTCCACCATGGCTCAGCGAATCGTAGATGACCGCCGATAGCGTGTCGGAGGCGACGTCGATCTCGGCGATGTTGACTTTTTCCGGAAACTTGAATCTCTTCTTATTTTCAATGAAGAACTTCTTCAGTGAGGAATCGGAAACCGTGCTCTTGTTCCAGACCTCAAGCTGCTCCGCCTTGTAAAGGACGACGCCGTCATTGTACTCCATCATGAGCGCCGCGAAATCGGGGTATCGCTCCTCGAGGTTCTTCGATTTCTCTCCGAGAACAAATGTCTCGCCGATGCGATCAATTCGCGGGCGTATGTCGGAACGCCGAAGGGCCGTGTTCCGGAAGTCGGGGCGCTTGCCCAATGCCTGGAGAACTGAATCTGCCGTGATCGGTTTTCCGCCGGCCTTCATGAGCGCCATCCTCCGAACCTCCCGGGTCACCGTGGCATCCCATGCACTGTCACCAACGCTTTTCGACGAATCGAGTTCAGCAACGAGCGAGCTGAACACATCCTCATCGAACGAGTAATGGAATTCTTTTTTCGCACGCGCGATGTAGAGAGCGTAATCCTCACCGTACCGGTGCTGCTGGTACGCCTTCCTGAGCTCCTCTTTCAGCTCGTTAAAGTGAGGAAGCGGCTGAACGCTGTCACAGTGAATGATATGATATCCGAGCGGCGATCGGACGATGCCCGAAACCTGGCCTGCGTTGAGCTTGAAGCATGCTTCGTCAAACGGAAGAACCCAGCGCCTCCGTTCAAACCATCCCCCGAGTTCGCCTCCCTGAGCCGCGCTTCCGGCGTCCTCAGAAAGCTTCACGGCGAGCCTGGCAAAATCCCATCCTCTTTTCAGGCTATCCTGCATCGCAAGAATCCGCGCCCTTGCTCCGGCATCGTCGGCCGAGTCAGGAGTCATCGATTTGAACACCGTCATCAGGTGACGGACCTTGATTTTCCCGCGCACCGGTTTCCGGTCAAGCACCTTGATGATGTAGTACCCAAACTGTGTTCTTACGGGAACGGGAGTCAGATCCCCGGCATGCATCGCATAGGCGGCATTCTCATATGCTGACGGCATCTGGCCCGCGGTGAAATAGTAATTCTCTGCGCCCATGCTTTTCGCCGATGGATCATCTGAAAATTTAGCGGCGAGCGTATCGATATTTTCATCCGATTTGATCCGCTTGATGAGGTCAAGCGCTTTGCTGTAGACTCTCAGCGTATCGTCGGGCGGGGCTTCGACCCGGAGCGATAAAAGAATGTGCTTGGAGCGGATCTCCTCGTTCTTCCGATCATAGAATTGTCTGACCCCGGGCGCCGTCAGTTCCTTGTCGATCATGTATGTCGAAGCGAGGCTCATGCGGTATTCCTGCAATTCCAGAACGATATCGGTGTCGTTCATGAGATTGCGATCATGGGCATCGAGAAGCTTCAGCTTGTAGTTGGTGAGGAGATCGAGAAACCGTTCGCGCTCCTCTTGGGAGGTCAGCTTCGCCGCATCCCATCCTCCGCTGTTGCGCGTATAAAAGTCCTCATATTCTTGCAGACTCACTTTTGATTGACCGACTTCGAGAACGATAACATCGGCGGCTTTCGGCGCACAACCGATCAGTAAAGAAAGAAAAAGGGTGACAGTCACCCCTCGCGATAAACTCATCCTGGTATTTCCTTTCAATTGCGGTAAAACGGTTGGAAGTTTCGGTTTTTGGTCATCAATTATAACCAATATTCATGAATAATTCAAGGAACTGACTCCGGAAAAATGAGGTGGTGTTGTTCACCCGCTTTGGCGGATCGCGGTCACTTCTTTCCTTTTTTCTTTTTCTGCGCCGTCGGGGCGGCGGCTTTCTTTTTCTGTCCGGGGGCGGGGGGCTTCTTGCTCTCGCCCTCAAACAGGGATGGTTGAACGCTCGTTTTCTTTTCTACTTCCTTTGGAGATTCGGGGAGACTCTCCGCCGTCTCCTTTTCCTCTTCGGAAGGAACAACCGCAATATCGGCGATACGGTCGCTGGGGTCCAGTCTGATCAAGCGGACGCCTTGCGTGTTGCGTCCTGCCATGCGGATCGTCTTTGCCGGCTGACGAATGACCACGCCCTGCGACGTCACAACAACGATGTCGTCGTTCTCCAATACCTCCTTGATCGCCACCATCTTGCCGGTCTTGTCTGTCGCCTTGATCGTGAAGACTCCATTGCCGCCGCGGTGACTGATGCGATATTCGTCGAGCTCGCTCCTTTTGCCGAACCCATGCTCGGCGACAACAAGGATTGACGTTGTTTTTCTTTTGATGGCAACGGCGCCGACCACCTTGTCATCTTTCTTTAATCTCACGGCCCGTACACCGGCAGCCGTTCGCCCCATGGGACGCGCCTCGGATTCCCCGAATCGGATAGCGAAGCCGTTGTGCGTGCCGATGATGATATCCTGTGTCCCGTCCGTGAGCTTTACGTCCTTGAGAACGTCACCCTTCCTCATCGTGATCGCGGTGATGCCCGATTTGCGAACATTGCTGTATTCGGTGAGCGATGTCTTCTTGATCAATCCCTGCTCGGTGACCATCGCCACGTAATGCTTGTCGTCAAACTGCTGGACGGTGACAAATGCGGCGATATTTTCATCGGGTCCTTTTGCGATGAGGTTCACGATCGACTTCCCGCGCGCCTGTCTCCCTGCTTCGGGAATCTCATGCACCTTGAGCCAGTAACACTTTCCTTTGTCGGAGAAGAACAGGATGTAGTTGTGCGTTGAGGCGATGAACATATGCTCGATGAAATCATGCTCTTTCGTTGTCGCGCCCGTGATCCCCTTGCCGCCGCGGGCCTGCCGCCGGTACCCCGACACAGGAAAGCGCTTGATGAACCCGCTGTGGCTGATCGTGATCACGACATCCTCTTCGGCGATCATGTCTTCGATACTGAATTCCTCCGCCTTCAGGACGATCTCCGTCCGCCGCTCGTCCCCATATTTTTTCTTGATCTCCTGAAGTTCATCCTTGATGATCTTCAGCTGGAGGTTCTTGCTGCCAAGGATAGATTTCAATCTCTCAATGAGCTGGATCAGCTCTTTGTATTCATCCTGGACTTTCTTGCGCTCCAGGCCGGTGAGTTTCTGAAGCCGCATATCGAGGATCGCCTTCGCCTGAATCTCCGAGAGCTTGAATCGCTTCATCAGCTGCTCCTGCGCCGTCGGGACGTCCTTCGCCTTCTTGATGATCTTGATCATCTCGTCGATGTTATCGAGGGCAACGAGATATCCCTCGAGGATGTGCGCCCGCTTTTCGGCCTCCTCAAGCTCATATTTCGCCCGGCGAACAACAATCTCATTGCGATGCTTGAGGAAGTGATCGATGCACTGCCGCAGTGTGAGCACATGCGGCCTGCCGTCGACGAGTGCAAGCATGATCACGCCGAACGTTGTCTGCATCTGCGTGTGTTTGTAAAGATTGTTCAGCACCACCAACGCATTTGCATCCCGCTTCAGCTCGATGACGACGCGGAGCCCGTCGCGGTCGGATTCATCGCGGATATCCGAAATGTCCTCGATCCTTTTCTCGCGCGTAAGATCGGCAATCTTCTCAATGAGCGCAGACTTGTTGACCTGATACGGGATCTCGGTCACAATAATTGACTGCCGGTCTCCCTTCCCCGTCTCGATGGAAGCCTTCGCCCGGACCAGGATTCGGCCGCGTCCGGTCTTGTAGGCATCCTTGACCCCCTCATACCCATAGATAATGCCGCCGGTCGGAAAATCGGGCGCCTTGATGATCTTGATTAGCTTGTCATCGGTGAGGGAGGGCGTGTCGATAACGGAAATACAGCCGTCAATGACCTCCGAAAGATTGTGGGGAGGCATGTTCGTCGTCATCCCGACCGCGATACCCGAAGTTCCGTTCACCAGCAAATTCGGAACAAGGGCGGGAAGCACAGTTGGCTCCTTCAACGTGTCGTCGAAATTCGGCACAAAGTCGACGGTGTTCTTTTCAAGGTCGCGAAGCATTTCCTCCGCTGCCCGCGAGAGACGCACTTCCGTATATCGCATTGCCGCCGGAGAATCGCCGTCGATCGAACCGAAATTCCCCTGTCCTTCAACCAAGGGGTAGCGGAGAGAAAATTCCTGCGCCATCCGGACCATCGTATCATAGACCGCGGAATCGCCGTGGGGGTGATACTTACCAAGAACCTCTCCCACGATGCGGGCGCTTTTCTTGTACGGACGGTTGCTGGCAAGTCCCAGATCGTTCATCCCGAAGAGGACACGACGATGCACCGGCTTCAAACCGTCCCGGACATCCGGCAAGGCGCGCGCAACGATGACGCTCATGGCGTAATCGATGTACGAGCCTTTCATTTCCTCTTCAATATCAACAGGTACTATTTTTTCGTTGACTGCGGCCATTCATTCTCCAATTACTTGCTCAGACATCCAGATTTCTGACATACTTCGCGTTCTTCTCGATGAATGCCCTCCTCGGCTCAACTGCGTCTCCCATGAGGATCGAGAACGTGCGATCGGCATCGGCGGCGTTCTCAATCGAAACCTGCAGCACGGTTCGTGTCTCAGGATTCATCGTCGTCGACCAGAGCTGCTCGGGGTTCATTTCTCCAAGGCCTTTGAAGCGAGAGATGTTGATTCCGCCGGAGGTCGCGGCCACCTCGCCTTCAGCACCGGCCAACGACGGCTCTTCTGTCTCCTTGCCATCGTCCTTTTTCTTCTCACTTTTCAACCTCTTGAGGATCTCGTCTCTCTCACTGTCGTCGAAGGCATACAATTCCTGTTTTCCTTTTTTCAGCTTGTAGAGGGGAGGCTGGGCGATGTAGACATGTCCAAGTTCAATGAGATCTTTCATATAGCGGAAGAAGAGCGTCAGGAGGAGCGTCCGGATGTGAGAGCCGTCGACATCGGCATCGCACATGATGATGATCTTGCCGTAACGGATCTTCGCAGGATCAAAATCTTCGCCGACCCCGGCGCCGATCGCCGTGAAGATGCACCGGATCTCCTCGTTCTCGAGTATCTTGTGCAGGCGCGCCTTTTCGACGTTCAGTATCTTTCCTTTAATCGGCAGGATCGCCTGAAACCTTCGGTCTCTCCCCTGCTTCGCACTGCCGCCCGCCGAGTCGCCTTCGACAATATAGAGTTCGCAATGCTCCGGGTCGTTGATCGAGCAATCGGCAAGCTTGCCCGGCAGACTTGACGATTCGAGAGCGCTCTTCCGTCGAGTGAGGTCGCGGGCTTTTCGAGCCGCCTCGCGCCCCTCGGCAGCACGCAGGCATTTATCGATGATGCGGCGCGCGTCGGACGGGTTCTCCTCAAGCCAGGTCCCAAGATTTTCCGCAACCACCGCTTCGACAATTCCCTTGACTTCGCTGTTGCCGAGTTTCGTTTTTGTTTGACCTTCAAACTGCGGCTCCGGAACCTTGATGCTCAGCACGGCCGTTAAGCCTTCCCGGAAATCGTCGCCGGTCAGCTGTACCCCGTTTTCCTTCACCAGATTGTTCTTCGACGCATAGCTGTTCAGCGATCGTGTGAGAGCGGTCCGGAACCCGACAAGATGTGTTCCGCCTTCGAGCGTGTTGATGTTGTTGACATACGTAAAGACATTCTCGTTGTATTGATCGTTATACTGGAAGGCGACTTCCACTTCAACGACACGTCCCGCTTCGTCCTTATCCTGCCCTTTCGCGTAGACCGCTTTCTTCATGACCGAAGGTCGTGTCGAGTCGATGTACTTCACAAATTCGACAATGCCGCCCTTGAAGTGAAACGACTCTTCCTGCTCCTGATCCTGACGCAAATCGACAATGCGGAGTCTGACGTCAGGATTGAGGAAGGCAAGCTCGCGCAACCGCTCTGCAATGGTTTCAAACTTGAAAGTCCGGTTCTTAAAGATCTGAGAATCGGGAAGGAACGTCACTTTCGTTCCGGTCTTTTCCTTCTCGGCTTTTCCAATAACTTTCACGGACGCCTGCGGTTTCCCCCGGACATATTTCTGGTACCAGATCTTACCTTCACGGTATACTTCTACTTCAAGGGATTCTGAAAGCGCGTTGACAACCGACACGCCGACGCCATGCAATCCGCCTGATACCTTGTAGGTGTTCTTGTCAAATTTTCCCCCCGCGTGGAGAACAGTCATGACGACTTCTAGCGCCGATCGTTTCTCCTCCGGGTGAATATCCGTCGGAATCCCGCGGCCGTCGTCCTCAACGGTCACTCCTCCGTCCTGATTGATACTGACATTGATGTTATGTGCGTATCCTGCCAGCGCTTCATCGATCGAGTTATCCACCACTTCATAGACAAGATGGTGCAGACCGCGCGTCGAAACATCTCCGATATACATGGCCGGACGCTGACGGACCGGCTCCAGGCCCTTGAGGACAGTGATGTCCTTGGCCTCGTAGGCACTGCCATTGTCCCCGGCTGCTTTCAATTTTCGTGGTTCCTTGTCAACAACTTTTCCCATGATACCTCGTTATCTGAAGATAATGTCAGTAATGATCTCTTCGTGCAGCGATTCGTTGATCTTCCTGATGAGATCCGCTTTCAGGAAGATGAGCTCGTTGCGCCAGGTCGCTCTTGCTACCCGCACAAAGAGCTTCCCGCCGCTGACGTGCTCGGCCACAGCGACCTTCGCAATCTGTTCCCCCACGACGCTTGCCCACAGATCGATCACTCCGTACTGCTTGATCTTTTTTCCCATCCCGAGATCGTGGAGCACTGCCTCGATACCGTCCGAAAGCCTTTTCGGTGAAGAAGCTTTCATGCCGTGGCCATCGATCTGTGCTCGACGATCATTCCGTTCTGAATGAATATCCGCCGGTGCAGGCCGCCGGCGCCGAGAAGGTCATCAAACAACTGTGGACTCGTTGACGTAACAAATGTCTGGCTCAACTCTCCGGTGAACCTGAGGAGATGGGCGGCGCGATGTTCATCGAGCTCGGAAAAGATGTCATCGAGAAGAAGGAGTGGTGTTTCATCACACCGATCCTTCAGGTAGAAAAACTCACCGATTTTCAGCGCAACCAAAAATGTCTTGTGTTGCCCCTGTGAGGCGAATTTTCTCAGGTCGCGGCCGTTGATGCGCATGAGGAACTCATCGCGGTGTGGGCCGACTAATGTCGTTCCGGCGCGGAGCTCTTCGGTTCTGTGGTTCGCCATGTTCTCCCGCAGTTCCTCTTCCACGCTCGCCGGACTGTTCCAGGGCCCGGTTGAAAGCTGCGGTTGATATTCCATAGACGGCTCTTCTTCATGCCCCACAAGATGGTGATACGCGGCTGCGATGAACTCCTGAAACCCGGAGACGAACTTCATCCTCTTCCAGGTGAGTGAGCTCCCCAGGGTGACCAGCTGCTGGTCCCACGGCTCGAGCATCAGGCCGGGATCCTTCCGTGTCATTCTTGCATCCAGCAGAATTTTATTCCGGTGCCTCACGACCTTTCGGTATTCGATGAGCTCCTGAAAATAGAGAGCGTTCGACTGTGAGATCACGAAGTCGACAAAACGCCGGCGTTCAGAAGGGCCGCCACTTGTGATCGGGGCATGCTCGGGAGAGCAGATGACCAAGGGAAACTTCCCAATGACCGACGAGAACGGTTCAACGCGACGTTTGTTTATGGTGAAGACCTTCTCGTGCTGTGAATCCGTGTACGCCACTCTGATGTCGAATATTCCGCCGCCGGATTCCATCCTCCCGTCGACCGAAAAGAGGTCCTCCTCAAACCGGAGGACGAGCGCATCGCTGGCTTCATAGAAGCTTTTCGTCAGACACAAGTAAGAAATCGCCTCCAGGATGTTCGTCTTTCCCTGACCGTTGTCCCCGAGCAGGACATTGATGCCCGGAGTAAATTCGCACGTGGTATCGAGATGGTTTCGGAAATTCAACAACCTGAGCGTTTGGAGATGCATGCGCTCAATCGATTATGAGTTGAGCCGGACCGGCATGACCAGCATGAGCACGCTCTCGTCCTTCTGCTGCGTCGTCGGCTTCACGATGCCGGCTCGCGTCGGTGTGCTGAACATCATCATCACCTCGTCGGTATCGATGTGGGAGAGAACGTCGAGAATATAGGCCGCGTTGAATCCGATCTCCATCGGATCGGCGGTGTAATCGCACGCGAGCGTCTCGTTGGCTTCACTGCCGAAGTCAATATCCTCTGCGGAAACGGTCACACTGTTCTTCTTCAGGCTGAATCTCACCTGATGCGTCGTTGAGCTTGCGTAGAGCGCCGTCCGTTTCACCGACGACAGTAATTCGTTCTTGTTCACGACAAGCTTTTTCTCGTTGTCCACCGGAATGACGCTTTCATAGTTCGGATACTTTTCTTCAATGAGGCGCGACATCAGCGTGACATCGCCGAGCGTGAACCTGATATGCGAGTCGCTGAGCGATATGGAACACTCGTTCCCTTCAAACGATCTCACCGCAAGGTTCAGCGCTTTCGCCGGAACAACAATATCGCGCTCGAATTTTGAATCGGAAAACACCGTGTTGATAATTCTCACAAGTCTGTGGCCGTCCGTAGCCGCCGCCCGGATTTCATTTTTCTTGATTTGAAAAAGCACACCCATCATGGCGGGGCGCAATTCGTCGCTGCTCACTGCAAACGACGTCTTGTTCACAATCCTCCTGAAAACTTCATTACCGACCGCCACCTCATCGGTCAATTTGAATTTCGCCAGCGTCGGATAGTTGTCGCTCGATTCTCCGGTGAGCTTGTATTCTCCGTTTTGCGTCGTCATGGTGATCTTGTTCGAACCGAGATCGATCGAGAATATTACCTCCGTGTTGGGCAGACTCCTCACCGTTTCAATGAGTCTTTTCGCAGGAACAACAATTTTTCCGCTCTCCGTCGCTTTGACCTTCAAAGAGATCGACATCGATATGTCAAGATCTGTTGCCGTCATCGTCAGAAGTGATTCCCCTATTTCAAAGAGAAAATTCTCCAGGATAGGAAGGGTCGATTTCGATGGGATAACGCCGCTGATGATACTGAGTACTTTCTGTAAATCGGCGCTTTGTATCGAAAATTTCATATTGATCTCCTTTGTGAGAAATTGAGACGGAATGCCTCTGAAAGGCCTATCAATGTACAAAATTTGAACATCTTTTCAAAGAAAAATACTCCCATGCTTACTCTAATATCTTTTCTATATGTAAGAAAAAAAGAGGATTAATAATAAGGGGTGTAGATATGTTGATATGCTCCTAAGTGGTTCAATGACATGCTCGAACAAAAGAGGAGTGTAAGGATCACCCGTGAACACAATGTTGAAAACATCACACTTTTGAACAGCCGAACACAAGCATAACAAATCAACCGGGAACGCGAACGTTATTCACCGGATATTCATACTGTGTGCTCCAGGGAATGATGATAATCAAAAAAAAGCCCGGCATGCTGTCGGGCGATTGAAGAGCGCGGTGGATCTCTGAAGTTAACGGAAGCCCCGTTCCAATTTTACGCGGATCACGTCGACGGTCTTTCGTTGTTTCTCATCGGTTTTCATCGAATCTTCAACGGATTGATACGCATGGATAACGGTGCTGTGATCACGACCGCCGAAATGCAGACCGATCGTTTTCAAAGATGAATTTGTCAATTCCTTCGTGAGATACATGGCGATCTGTCGGGCGTTGACCACCTCCTGTTTACGAGTCTTCGCTCTCATGAGATCTTCCGGGATCGCAAGATGGTCGGAAACCACCCGTTGGATGTCCTCGACGGTGATGTGGGAACGAACTTCGCCAACGATCGATCGAACAACATCTTTTACCAGCGTCATGTCGATCCGCTTGTTTTCAAGAGAAGCACGGGCGAGCAGGCTGATCAGGCACCCCTCCAGCTCCCTGATGTTTGATGTCACATTAGAGGCGATGAATTCGACGACGTCGTGCGGCAGATCAATGCCATCATCGCCGCTCTTCTTCCGCAGGATCGCAATACGGGTCTCAAGATCGGGGGGTTGAATGTCCGCCGTAAGACCCCACTGAAAACGCGAAATGAGGCGATCGTTCAATCCTTTGAGGTCCTTCGGGGGCTTGTCGGATGAGAGGATGATCTGCTTGCCCATATGGTGAAGCGTGTTGAATGTGTGAAAGAAAACGTCCTGTGTTTTTTCCTTCCCTGCGAAGAATTGAATGTCATCGACGATGAGGACGTCGACATTGCGGTAAACATTTGAAAACTCGCCGACCTTATCTTTCTGAATGGCCTCGACAAAGTCCACCGTAAACTTTTCGCTCGAGACATAGAGGACGCGTTTTGTCTTCCCGGAGTGTGTGAGCGAATTTCCGATGGCGTGTACGAGGTGAGTTTTCCCGAGCCCCACACCGCCATAGATCACAAGAGGGTTGAACGAGGTTCCGCCAGGATTGTTGGCAACAGCCAGGGCCGCCGAACTTGCGAACTGGTTATTTTCACCCTTGATATAGTTTTCAAACGTGTATCGCGGATTAAGAGAAGGCTCCTGATGTTTGTTATTGATGGGAAGCGAATCGATCCTTGCTGACGACCGGCCCTGGATATTCACCTGCTCGACAGGCGATGCTGCGGGGACACCGGAAGACTCATCGCCGGGCAACGAGCTGTCGGCCTGTGGATTTTCCCGCTCTTCAGGACGGATCGCATACTCGACGGTCACTTCCGTCCGTGTAGCTTGCGCAAGCACTTCATTCAGGAGTGAATAATAGTGCTCCTCCAGCCATTCGGAAAAGAACTGGCTCGGCACCTGCAGATAGATAAGACCATGTTCATACGTCAACGGAACAATCGGGTCGAACCACGTCTTGAACGTCTGGTTGTTGACTCGCCCTTTGATGTTGAGCAGACACTCAGACCAGATGTCATCAATGGAAGTGAACGCGTGCGGCTCCGCCGGAAGCGCCCTTTCACCGAGTGAAATCGGAAAATTGTTGATATCCATGTGCGATAACCTGTTCTAAACTAAGGAGCTATGAGGATTTGCACATGAATGAACAACATGTGCACAAGACTGTGAACAAACCCGTTGGAGGATAAGTACCGGGCTGATCATCGCTGCCACGAACGGCTCCGGTCATAATCGGGAAAATCGCTACCTGGAAAACATATCAAGAAAGTTATTAACAATTTGGTTTAAGGAGTTTCCCATGAAATATGACAGGAATAACGAACCCTGCAGCCCTATTGAGGATGTCCACAACATGTTAACAGAGAGTTTACGCCTCGCCCCTGCTCATAGTATACAAACTTTTGTTTGTCAGCGCAAGCAAAATCTTCTGCCGGGCTCTGCATCGGGTTTGGTTTTTTGGTACAATTTTTCTATATTGAAAAACACTCGACGTATCGTGGTTGTCAAGAGAGAGGATTGTGAAGAGCAATCCTTTTTTTCATTTTAATTCTCAACGGGAAGAGGAGCATTTTTCTATGAAACGCACATTTCAGCCGAGCAACAGAAAAAGAAAAAACAAGCACGGTTTTCGGGAGCGGATGAAATCGAAGAACGGACGAAGCGTTCTGGCCCGCCGGCGTGCGAAGGGCCGCTGGAAGCTCACGGTGAGCGACGAAAAGTAGACCGTGCCTCCTCACCGTGCGCGGTACTCGTTGGGAAGGGGCGACATTCTTCGCGGCAGAGGATCTTTTCAATATGTTTTTCAGCACGGACGGAAGATCGAGGGAGATCTTCTCAGGTGTATGATCGCCTCAGGATCAGACCAAACCACCGGGCCGGGGCGCCGGGTCTTCGTGGGCTTTGTTGTTGGTCGAAGCATACGGCATGCCGTAGAGAGAAATCGACTGAAAAGGCTCATGCGGGAATCGTTCCGGTTGAATCGTGAACTGCTGGGGACACACTGGAGCGCTCCGGAGAAAAATTTCAATCTGGTCTTTGTCTATGCGCCGAGAAAAAAAAAATCAACTGATGACATCACCTACCGGGAAATAGAGAGAGACATGCGGCAGCTTCTCATCCTGGTTACACAAGAGAAATTAGAATAGAAAAATGTTCAGAGTCATTATCCGGATTTACCAGCGTCTCATTTCCCTCCTCGTTCCCTATCAAATCTGTCGATTTTACCCATCCTGTTCGGAATATACGCTTCAGGCAGTCACCCGCTATGGCCTGTTGAAAGGTCTTCTTCTCGGGGTGAAGAGGATTCTGCGCTGTCACCCCCTTCATGCCGGCGGATACGATCCTGTGCCGTGAGGGCGGATAAAGAGACCAGCACCCAAACTGAAGGTACCACAAAGAGGGATTCATGGATAAAAATACAATCGTCGGTTTCATCTTGATCGGAATTGTCTTGATGCTGTGGATGTGGATGAATGCGCCGACTCCGAAGCCGGAGAGCGGGCCGAGAGCAGATTCCACCGCATCGCACCGGGACGCCGGCACGGATTCCTCCACCCGCAAGGAACCGCCGCGCGAAGCGAAACATGCTGCGGCGGATTCGCTCGGCAAATACTTTTCGGCCTTCGAGAAAGGAGCGGAAAAGCTCGTCACGATCCATGGCGGATCTTTCGACGGTGTTCTTTCTTCCAAAGGCGCCGAGATCATTTCGTGGGAACTCAAGGGCTTCAAAGACTGGAGCGGCCATCCCGTGAATCTCATCAATCGCGAAAAAGGCGGAGATTGTCATCTCCTCTTTTATGCCTCCGACGGGAAACTTATCAACACAAAAAGTCTGACATTTGAGCTCCTTGCTGCGAGAGGGGCCGATTATTCGCTGGCGGATCAGGATTCACTGAGAATAGAATTTCAGCTGAAGATAAATCCGACAAGCCGAATCGTCAAGAGCTATATCTTTTTCAAGGAGCGGTATTCCTTCGACATCGTCTACCGGTTCGAAGGGATGGAGAGTATTATCTCAAATTATGAGTATCAGGTTGTTTGGGAGAACGGCCTGAAGTATCAGGAACGGAACAGCATCGACGAATCGAACTCCGCGATGGCGTATTCCTTTGCCGGTGGTGAGCTTGTCGAGCTCGACGCCTCGAAGTTTAACGAACCGCCCGTGAAGCAAAACATCTCCGGACGGATCCAATGGGTGGCTGCCCGGAATAAATACTTTGCGCTGGCATTCCTGCCGCGGGAGCCAGAGAGCCAGGGCGCGTACCTTGAAGGCGTGCGGCTTGCGATGCCGGACGGCGGCGCAGAAGAGATCTATAATATCGGATTGAGGCTTCCCTATCTCGGTAAAAGGGTCGAGCAGTCCCGTGTGACGGTGTTTCTCGGTCCGCTCGATTTCAATCTGGTGAAGAGCTACGGCGTTGGGCTCGAAAACATCATGAGTCTTGGCGCGGCCTGGATCATCCGGCCGATCACGGAGTACGTGATGATACCGCTCCTCGAGTACATCCATTTCGTGATCCCGAACTATGGTTTTGTCATCATTGTCTTTTCACTGATCATCAAGGTGGTCCTCTACCCGCTCACGAAGACGAGCATGAAATCGATGCGCAAGATGCAGGCATTGCAGCCAATGATGGAAGAGGTTCGGGCAAAATACAAGGACGAGCCCGAGAAGATGAACAAGCAGGTGATGAGGTTGTATCAGGAATATGGGGTAAATCCCTTTGGCGGCTGCTTCCCCTTTCTCCTGCAAATGCCGATTTTATACGCGCTCTGGGCAGTTTTTCGGTCAGCGATCGAGCTGAGACAGGCATCGTTCATCTGGTGGATCACAGATCTCTCGATCCCCGACGTGATTGCAAAACTCCCGTTCAGCATTCCGATCTTCAACGTCACAGAGTTGAGCGGGCTTGCCCTGCTGATGGGAATCACGATGTTTGTCCAGCAGAAGATGACGGTCAAGGATCCCCGTCAGAAAACGATGGTCTGGATGATGCCGATAATGATGACGCTTCTTTTCAACAGTTTTCCTTCGGGATTGAATCTTTACTATTTTGTCTTCAACCTTCTCTCGATCGGCCAGCAGTACTGGTTCAACTTTCAGCATAAGGATGAGCCGCTGAGGAAAGTCGAGCAAAAGAAAACGGGAGGTTTCCTGAGTCGCTTGACAAAAAATCTGCCGCGAATGAAGTCGTAAAGACTCTCGCTCCGGTCGTCGGAGAAACCCCGTCCCGCTGATCGCAGGACGGGGTTTTGTTTTTCAGGGGCGAGTTTTCTAAATTGAATTTTCCATGATCCAAAGCAATGAAGATACAATAACCGCCGTTGCGACTCCGATCGGCGAAGGGGGCATTTCCGTTATCCGGGTAAGTGGGCCGCGCGCCGTCGAGATCGCGGATGCCGGATTTGCGGGGAACAAAGCGCTGCGAGACGCGCTGACGCATTCTGCTCATTTCGGCTTTTTCAGAGATCATCTGGGGGAGGTGATCGACGAAGTGGTGGCGACCGTCTTTCGTCAGCCAAACTCTTACACCGCGGAAGACATCGTTGAAATCAGCTGCCATGGCGGCGTCTATATCACCAACGCCATCCTGAAAGAACTGATCAATTATGGTGCGCGGATGGCGATGCCCGGGGAGTTTACGAAGCGAGCGTTTCTGAACGGAAGGATCGATCTTTCTCAGGCGGAGGCCGTCGCAGACCTCATTCACGCACGATCAGAACGATTGCACCGTGTTTCGTTACAGCATCTTAGAGGCGACATCTCAAAAGAAATTACGAATCTTCGTCAAAAGATTTTATCTATTTGTTCTCTTCTGGAGCTAGAACTTGACTTCAGTGAAGAGAGATTGGAGCTCGTGAGTGAGCGACAGCTGCTCGCTGAAATTGACTCGATCAGTGACATCATCCATCGCATGCTTGCAACATTTGATTTAGGGCGAGTTTACAGGGAAGGTTTGAAAGTTGTATTGGTTGGCAGGCCCAACGTCGGGAAGTCGAGCATTCTCAATCGGTTATTGAATTATGAACGCGCGATTGTGACTGAGGTTCCTGGCACTACGCGCGACACGATTGAAGAAACCGTCAATGTAGACGGCATTTTATTCCGATTGGTCGACACCGCGGGACTGCGAGCGACGAAGGATATTGTCGAAGTCGAAGGGATTTCTCGCACCGAAGCAGAGATTAGGGAAGCGGATATCGTACTCCTGGTTATCGAAGCTACGGTGGGTATACAGGAAGAGGATCAATCAACGCTAAGCCGGTGTGGTAGCAATGCTGAGAGGAACAAAGTACTGATCCTTGCCAATAAGGTTGATCTTGTTGAAACCGAAACGAAAGTCATTCTCCCTGTGAGTTTTAATAACGTGGCGGTCATTCCAGTCTCAGCCAGGAGTGGCGCAGGAATCAAGGATGTTATTCTGAGTCTCACTAATATTGCATGTGGCGACAAGAAGTACTCGTCAGAGAGCAGCATAATCATCACCAGCGAGCGACACATGATTGCCTTGGCCAATGCCCTCAAAAACGTTCAAAATGCAAGGTCGGCGAGAGAAGAGCAACGGAGTAATGAAGTTGTTGCTGCCGAATTGCGATTTGCGCTCGATGATCTCGGGGAGATAATCGGGGCCATAACGACGGAAGATATCCTTAATGAGGTATTTTCGAGATTTTGTATTGGGAAGTGATCAAGTTTCACGTGAAACAGCCTTGAGATGGAGAATCACATAAAATACGATATCCTTGTTATTGGTGGTGGACACGCCGGAATTGAAGCGAGTTTGGCCGCAGCAAGATTGGGGTGTAGAACGGCTTTGGTGACGATGGCGAAGTCGACAATTGGCAGAATGTCTTGTAATCCCGCCATCGGTGGAAGTGCAAAAGGTCATCTCGTCAAGGAGATTGACGCCCTTGGCGGAGAAATGGGGAAAATTGCGGATGAAACGTGCATCCACTTCAGGATGCTGAATACTTCCAAGGGGCCCGCCATCTGGTCGCCAAGATGTCAAAATGACCGTGAATGGTACTCGCGGGTGGCACAGGAAAGAGTCGGTTCAGTGGAAAAACTTGAGATTATTGAAGATACAGTAAGAGACTTTGACTTTTCCAGCGGCACCTCAGGCTCAAAGTTTAAAATCAATGGCGTCATGTTGACATCCGGCGCGTATCTGACTTGCCCGGCAGTTGTTCTCTGCGCAGGCACCTTTCTACGAGGTCTCTTGCACACCGGACTGGTAAACAGATCGGGCGGACGGTTTGATGAGAAACCATCAGAGGGAGTTACCGAATCTTTGGTCAGAAAAGGGTTTGTGGCCGGAAGACTCAAGACGGGCACGCCGCCCCGGATCGACCTCGGAAGCATTGATTTCTCTCGCGTCGAAACGCAGCAGGGCGATCTGGTGCCAAAGCCGTTTTCGCATACAGGAAGGGAAATAACCAACAGGCAGATCCCGATGTATCTCACCTATACAAACCCGGAAACACACACGGTTCTGGAAGAAGGATTTGATCAGTCACCGATGTTTACCGGAAGAATAAAGGGGACAGGTCCGAGATATTGCCCCTCGATCGAAGATAAAGTGGTGAGGTTTCCCGACAGAGAGCGACACCAGATCTTTCTGGAGCCTGAAGGTTATACGACAAACGTCACATATGTCAATGGGTTTTCTACCAGTCTCCCGGCGGACGTTCAGGATCGTGCACTGCGGACCATCCCAGGGCTCGAAAATGTCAAAATGATACGCCCCGGTTACGCTGTGGAGTATGATTTTTTTCCACCGCATCAATTGAAACTCACATTGGAAACAAAACTGGTGGAGGGTCTCTACTTCGCCGGACAGATCAATGGCACATCCGGCTATGAGGAGGCGGCAGCCCAGGGACTCGTCGCTGGTATCAATGCCGCTCTGAAAACGAAGGGGCGAGAGCCATTCATCGTCAGAAGGTCCGAAGCATATATCGGAGTCATGATCGACGATCTGATCAACAAGAGCACGGACGAGCCGTACAGAATTTTCACCTCGCGCGCCGAATACAGATTGCTGCTTCGACAGGACAACGCAGACCGGAGACTCATGAAACGAGGTTTTGATGTCGGGCTCATTCCAGAAAACCAGGTTGATCGGTTAAGGTTGAAGGAGAATCTCATCACCACCTACAGTGACCTTCTGCGAGAGAAAAGCCTGAGCCCGGAGGAGATAAACGGCTTTCTGGAATCGAAGGAGTCCTCGACCATAGTCCAGTCGGAAAAAGCTCTGTCGATTCTCCGGAGACCAGAAATAAAATTGACCGATCTGCTTCAGGTCGACGCCATAAGAAACGACGAACAGCTTTCTGGCGCCCTGAATGCGACGGAACGAAACTTGCGCGACGAGATTCTTGAACAAGTAGAAATCGAAGTGAAGTATGAAGGATACCTCTCGCGCCAACAAGAAGAGATTCGAAAGCACCAGAGGTTCGAAACGCTCCCGATCCCGATCGACTACAACTATCAGAGTGTAAAAGCGCTCTCGACTGAAGGCAAAGAAAAGCTGACGAAGGTTCGACCGGAATCGATCGGCCAGGCATCAAGAATCAGCGGAGTAACTCCCGCAGATATTTCTATCCTCATGGTCCATCTGCGGCGATAAGCACAAAAATGTTTCACATGGAAACGCACATTATAAGATCAATAAAAACAATATGTTAGAATGGCGTCAGTAATTTGGTTTTCCAACCTGCTGGCAAAAAATAACCTCGCGATCTCTGATGAGCAAGCGGAAAACATCAGTCGTTTTGTGACGTTACTCTCTGCGTGGAACCAGAAAATAAATCTCGTGTCGAGAAAGGATGAAGAAAAAATCTGGACCCGTCACATTGTCGCGTCTATTTTTTTTACCTTTACGTATGTGTTCGACGATGGGTCATCTGTGCTCGATCTCGGCACCGGCGGCGGCTTGCCCGGGATACCTCTGGCGATATTGAATCCGCGCCATCAATTTGTGCTGCTTGATTCCATTCAGAAAAAAATCTCTGCGGTGAACGATATGATCCTGAAACTTTCACTCACAAACGTGAAGGCCATCTGTGGTCGCGCCGAGGAGCTTGTGAACAAAAAAGAGCTTCGCTCATCCTTTGACTATGTTGTGTCGCGCGGAGTTGCTTCCACGAAAGATCTTATCAAATGGAGCCGCCCGTTCCTCCGCCCGGCGGGCGGCAACAACGATGTCCGCTCGCTGCAACATGACAAAAAACAAATCATACCTCATCCCTCCATCGTTCTCCTGAAAGGGGGGGAGTTGTCCGACGAGCTCCGGCAAGCGACGATCAAGATGAAACCGCACCGGATGGAAGTTCACAGCGTACCGATCCACGGGATAGATGAGGCGGAGTTATTTGACAAGAAAATAGTGGTTGTCCAACCCTGAAGGTCACCGATGCAAAGACAAAAGGCGCTATTTAAACAGCTTGCGAAATTGACAACCGAGCGGCGAAACAAGAAAAGCAGCCGGCTTGATATGCTCTCCATCGCCCAAATGCTGCGGCTCATGAACAACGAAGATCGCACTGTGCCGGCGGCAGTGAGGAAAGAACTGAAGCATATCGGAAGGGCCGTTGAACTCGTCGTTCGGTCGCTTCAGGCAGGCGGGAGATTGGTTTATGTCGGGGCCGGGACGAGCGGTCGGCTCGGCATTCTCGATGCGTCAGAATGCCCCCCGACCTTCGGGACAGCTCCTGAGACCGTTCAGGGGGTAATGGCAGGCGGACCTCAGGCCGTCTTCCGGTCGAAGGAAGGCGCGGAAGATTCTGCGGCCGATGGGGCCGCCGATATCCGGAAGATGAACGTCGCCTCGAAGGACACGGTTTGCGGCATCGCAGCCAGCATGCGAACTCCCTATGTCCTCGGTGCTCTCCAGGAATCAAAACGGAGGGGAGCAAAAGTCATCCTTTTGACGACAAATCCCCGCTCGACTCTCCGCCAACCTGCCTATCGCCCGCTTAGACGAAGCATTGACGTCGCCATTTGTCCGGTCGTGGGGCCGGAGGTCCTGATGGGCTCGACGAGAATGAAATCCGGCACAGCTCAGAAGCTGGTTCTCAATATGCTCACGACAGCATCGATGGTTCGGATGGGAAAGGTCTACGAAAACCTGATGATCGACCTGACGATGAACAGTCGAAAGCTCGAAGAGCGTGCCAGGCGTGTTGTGATGATGGCGACAGGGGTCGATTATAAAGCAGCGGACCAGGTGCTGCGAAGAGCGGGCGGTCATGTGAAAACCGGGATCGTGATGATCATGGCGAACGTTTCAGCGGTGGAGGCGCGCGCCCGCCTTCGCAAAGCAAGCGGATTCGTCCGCTACGCGATAAGAAATGCTCCGTTCAGGAACCGCTGATTTTGCGTCAGGCCGATATGAAGCCGACATTTCAAATCGACGACCAGATATATCCTCCGTTCGAAGGTTTCCCTGGTGAGGGGCTCAAATTTCTACGCGCGCTAAAAAAGAACAATAACCGTGAATGGTTTGCAAAACATAAAGGCGACTATGAGGAGTTTGTCAAGTTCCCGATGGAATCGCTTATCGCGGCTTTAAGACGACCCATCGAAAGATTTGCACCTGAGATCCATGTCGATCCCGGGCGGGCACTATTCAGGATTTATCGTGACACGCGGTTCAGCAAAAACAAGCTGCCGTATAAAACTCATGTGGCTGCAGTCTTGCATCCCAGGGGTCATTGGTCCGGGAGTGCCGGTTACTACGTTCACATCGAGCCGGGGAACATTTACGTCGGTGGGGGAATTTATATGCCCGACGGGGATCAGCTCAAGAAGATCCGCGCCGCGATTGCGGAGCGATCGGGGGAAATTACTTCCATCATCGATCGTAAATCGTTCAAGAAAAAATTTGGCACGTTTCAGGGTGACAAGCTTCACCGGGCACCGCTCGGTTATCCCCCGGATCATCCCATGATTGAAGTATTGAAGTACAAAAGCTTCTACACAGGTGTTGAATGGGTGGAAAAAGAATGTAACTCTTCAAAATTTGTCGATAAGATTGTCGTCATTTATGAAGACTTAGCTCCACTGGTGCGATTCCTCAACGCAGCTCTCGCGGGCCGAAACCCATAGGCTCGACGAAGCCAACAGCGCTTCAAGCTGTCGGCAGATGCCACTGTCGCGCTCTTGGATCCATTAGGTATGCAATGGATTCGTAGTGGTGAATAGGCAAAACACCACAAAGAGGAATCCGCCACCATGGACAAGTCGGAAAATGTTTTTTATGTGCTTTTCCTCTTGTGAAATTGCATGACGATGTGACTCCCTCGTTGCCTCACATTCAGGAAACCATGCCTGAGCAAGATGTCGCATACCTGCTGACCAGACAAGACCGGCAACTTAACCAACGCTTACCTTGAGTCGGGTGATGAAAACTTCGTTGTTTTGCGCGTTATGCGAAGCTGCAGCGGAACTTGCCAATACTTTTGAGACAAATATTTTCATGAGTTAGCCACCAAATCCGACTGCGATTTTTAGCGGTGGATTTATCCATACATGCTCTGGGAGCGGTTTCACGACTGTCACTCC